>MDSW01036662.1_pt1 | contig 32135 bp, 14 predicted proteins | sample 811171 | NCBI WGS metagenome assembly MDSW01 (sample SAMN05326641, study PRJNA326480) | marine metagenome | isolation source: seawater | place: Atlantic Ocean: North West | collected 2012 | reverse complement strand
TAATTTAGAACCAGGATTCTCACGACGATATGCTTTGACTGCAGCAGCACTCATACCATCAGTTTTATCTGACTTATTGACCTTCTGCCAATCTTCACCAAACATTTTTGGTCCTTTAGTCTTTCTTTCTGCTGCTGCTCTTTCTCCCTCAGTAGCACCCTTTTGAGCAAGGTTTCTTACTTTTGCTGCACGTTGTTGCTTTCTATGTGCTTTTGGATCAATTGCCGCAGGCATTACACCTTCACCAAGTTCTGATCTCCAATCGGAAAATTGTTCAAATCTTGCCTTTGTTTTGACTTTTTTCTTACCATCGGGAGATGGAATAAATTCTCCCGTTTCTGGTGTCTTCATATCTGCACTATCAATATCGCCATCGATATCAGCATCAACACGTCTTGTTGCTTTTGTTGAAAGTTTTTTCAAATTGCCACCACCAATCTTAGATTCAACTTCTTCTTTCTTCACACAATTATTATAGGTCTTACCAAACATCTTTTTGGTTCCCTTCTTCTCATATCCTTTCCAACACTTTTGACCTTCTTCTATAGGTTGACCGCCTTTGATTGGTTCTGCCTCAATAATATCAATAAACTCATATTCAGTTGCCTTAAAATCATCTCTCCAATTAGAGAACTCGTATGATTCTGACTTATTACCCCAATTAGCAGCACCGACCTTACGACACTTTACAAGTGCTCCTGAGGCATATGCAGAAGGCCATACAGAATAGCGAGACTTAACTTTATGATAGCAGGCGTCTTTGGTGCCACTACCTTTGCCTTTCTTATCTTTTGCCTCAATAATTTCTACTTCTTCTTTTTTCATTTTCTTTTTGTCTGTAGAAACATAGGTTGGTTTTGCAGCACCAGTTTTTTGTTGTTGACCTGGATCTGCTGCTTTCTTTCTTCTGGCGGCAGAAAGTCTTTCTGCCTTACTCATACTTGCTCTTTTTGCTGAAGAGACACACTTTGGTGTTCCTTCTCCTGGTTCATCACTGGCACAAGTCCCACCTGTGACGACATTGACCCACCCGCCTTTGCCATCTTTAGACTTGGATCCTTTGAACCACTTGTGTAAGGTGCCTTCACTGACGCCTCCGCCATTAGAACCCCCATTAGAGTTCCCATTCCCACTTCCATTGCCATTCTTGTGATTTCCATTCTCTTCTGTGTTTTCGTCTTTTTCTTCTTCTTTTTCTTTACGCAACCAACCACCAAGACCTACACGATATCCAAGAGGGATTCGCTTACACTTTTTATCTTTATAACAGTAGTAGTAACCCTGCCTACACCTCTTCATTTTTATTGTTTGCGTTATTATTATTTAGAAAACCTTGCTTCAGCATTTTTTGAAGTTCTGATGTTGATCCAACAAAAACAGCGTTATTTGTCACATTATTTGTAGTTTTCTTTGTATCTGCCTCAACATCCTTAAGTTTCTTTTGAAGATCAATCAATTTATCAGTAGTATCCGCAACACTCTTGATCAATTGTCCAGCGACTTCATATGCTCTTGGACTAGATCCTTCTTCAGCGACCTCCATGATGCCATTAATCGCCTCTTGTCCCTTTTCTATTAAAGAATATAAATTTGCACGAGTATATTCATAATCTTTTTTAATATCATCTCCTTTTGGTTTAATGATATCTACATTTTTTGGTTTTGATTCGACAATATCACTCTCAATATTCAGAGCCTTATCGATAGCATCATAATTTTCACTCATGACTATTAAATATCCTGTTGTTGTGTTGGACTATATGTTTTGGAGTCCTGGAAGAAATCCCAATTCTCATTAAATCCGAAATCGTCAGATGGTCCAAGTAAAGCATCATCTGCCGAATTGATTTGTCCATCAGAATTTTTGTCTTCCAACGCCTTGGGTGTAGCAGTATATCTTACTTCCCGTTTTGCAGTTTGAATATCTGTTGAAGATGAAACATCAACTTGAACCTTACGAATAAGACCATCCGTACTGTCTGCGATAGGACCAAATAGATATGTCTTAACAGTAAATCTTAGTGTATATATTAATGCTCTTCTAGTCTGGAAAGATCCTTCATAATCATCTTGAAAGTCGATGCTATCCAGAACAACTGGAGTATCTCTCTTTTCGCCAATAGAATCAATCAAATCTAAAGTTAAATTAAATGATGGTTGAAAGAATGGTAAAATTTGCTCTACTATTTGTAGAGCATCATCATTCAACTTACTAAAAATATTTAATTCAAATCCAATATTATATGGAACAGGCATAAAAACCTTTTTCATATTTGTTCCATCTGTTGCTTTGAAAGTTTGAGTGACTCCTGCCTTCCTAGATGAATCATATTGAATGTTCGTCATTTCAAACGACATTCTCGGGAGACTAATTGCAACTGGTTTTGTTAAATCTTCTTGCTGCTGAATCTTTGCAAGAAATTTCTGCATAGGTCCATATGACAAACCAACTTTTTGTTGATTAGCAACAGCACCATTTTTATCTAAATGCTTAATGTAAATATTATTAAATAATGTTCCGAAAGATATAATATTCTTTCTAATTATTTCGTGATAAAAATAAGTTCCTAACATCAATATTCTCCAAATGGATTACTTTCGGTAAAATCAATTATTGAATCTGCTTCTGTTTCAATATTATCATTATTGTCATACTCATCTCCAGAAGAATCATCATCATAAGATTTAACTATATATGTCGCTGAAGATGCAGAACCAACTACAGTCTCTCCAACATAGAATGTTCCTGTAATACTTCCAAGTTCCAAATACTTGTTTGGATTTGTTCTATCTTCTCCACCATCTCCTGCGAAATAATCAATATTAATATCTCTAATACGAGCAGTTGCACCTGAAGTCTGACCAGTTATAATTTCATTAATAGTGAATGTTCCTATACCAGTTGTAGAAACTCCCGTAACACTTACTGTTGGTGCTTCTGTATATCCAATACCTGTGTTTATAATTCTAAAACCAGTAACAGTTCCGGAAGATATAACTGCCTCTGCACTTGCACCAGTTCCACCACCTCCAGTTATTGTGACATCTGGAATACTATAATATCCTTTATTATCTTCAGAATTTATAGTAAATGTACTAATTCCATTATTTCCTAAAGTAGCAGTTGCAGTTGCACCACTTCCATTTCCTCCACTAATTGTAACAGTTGGAGTTTGAATATATCCATATCCCGGATCGAGTATTCTTAATGAATCTATAGAATATACATTTCCCTTATTTGTTGTAATTGCAACTGCAGTTGCCGTACCAACCCCAGATGCTGGCGAAGATATTGTTACTGTAGGAGTACTTGTATACCCACTTCCATCATCAGTCAGTGTTAATTGACGTACCATACCAGTACCGCCTATGCTCACACTTGCTGTTGCTCCCACTCCAACGGAAACAAGTGACATAGTAGTTATATATCCTTCATCTTCAATAACACTATCTACAAGATCTGAAGTTGTATCTATAACTTCTCCTTCATATTCATATAATTCGCATTGCAACTCATAAACATATGTTTTATTCAATTGGTAAAATGGTTTTTCTGCCTCAACTCTTTTAATTTCAAATAATCTCTCTCCTAGAGGAAACCAAATTAAATCTCCCTCTGCTGGTCTTACTGCCAGATATTTTTCTTGTCCTTCAATAAATCCCTGATCAATTGCCCAATTTTGTCCGCCTAGGTATGCACCAATAAAATCTTCAAATCTTTCTTTGGATATTACTAAATTAACTTCATTCTTAAGTCTTAATCCAAATTTTGTCATAATATCAGAATCTGGAGCATATCCATCATAATTTGTCATATATGCTTCAATAACAAAGTTATCCTCAAATGCCGAAGATTCCACTTCTTGAAGTATATTATCTGTCCTAAAAATTGATCTAGGCAAATAATGTATTTCTACTCCAAATATAGTTAAATGCTCATTAATTAAATCCTGAAGAAGATTTTGTTCTCCAGTAGTACCTTGAAGAAAATATGGATTAAGTGCCATAATAAATTATCCTATAAGATCTAAAGGTGGAAGTTCATATTCTGATGCCATTTTTTGTCTTATCGCTTCCAATTCTCTCTCACCATCTTCATAGAGTTGTCTTCCATTCAATTCAATTCCTCCTGGAAGTTTGACACCATTAAATTTAATCAAATTTTGTCCCCACTGTCGTTTCATAAGTGCTGTTAGATATCTCTTGACAAAACTATCATTATATACTTGGGTAAATGATGCAGGATCGAGTGCTCTATAGCAATCAAGAACTATATATGTTCCTGCTTTTTGTGATGACCAATCAAGGTCTAAGTACAATCTATCTTGTCTCTTATTGAATCTAATTTTTTTATCTGTAGTTAACAAATGGTCAATATCTTCAAGATAACTCTTAACCATAGAATATTGTAAAAGTTCTACGGAATTAAAATAATATAGATCATTTAAAAATAATTGATATTTGATACTGAACATTCCTTTCGAAATTGAACTAGTATCAAATTTAAAAATACCCTCTACACCTATAACAGAATCGGGAACTTGAATATAGTTTGAATTTTCTTCATAGGAGAATTGAGTAGTGGCACCAACATTATGATTTACTGTTGTCGTTACAATACCAGTAACTCCATCTTTACTTGGACCTTTCCCTCTATCAATATCATCTTGAGTTATTTTGTATTTCAAATACATCCTTTCGACACCATCAAAGTGTCTTTCATTAAAATATTGAATAGCATCGTCAACTAAATCATCAATTTGATCGTCATCAATATTAATTTCTAAAACTGGTGCTCCTAATTTTCTGAGGCAATAATCAATCAATCCTTGCCTAGTACTTGGTTTTGCCATCAGTAGAATCCCCCATCTATAAGTCCGGCAGTAAATGTTCCAGTAACATCAACATCTTGTTGAAATGTTGCTATTCCGGAAATTAATGCAGTATCCGCAACATTTAGAGTTGTAGATGTTACTAGACCAGAAAATCTAGCATCTCTCCATCTTTTACCAACTATACCCAAATCATAAAGTCCATCATCATTTGGATTTAAATCGGATATAAATTCACCAGAAACATTAATATCATCACCAGTAGAATCACCAATTCCAATTGTCCCACCCCTAAAGGTTGCATTACCTATGAAGGTAGATACTCCCGCAACCGTTAAATCTTTACCAACAAATAAATTACCACCAGTAGTAGTTATGCCACCTTCGGACGCCAGAGTGGCAATTCCGGTAATAGTGAGATTCTTTGCAACAAAATCACCATCTACCGTTAATTTTTTAGTCCAAATACCATCTTGACCACTAAGAGTGACACCAAGACCAACATAAATTAAATCATTATCGCCATCAACAGTAACTGTTCCTGTTCCAAATGTTGCTATTCCAGCAACACTTAAATTTCCACCTACACCAACACCACCAGAAACAACAAGTGCTCCGGTGGTTGCATTATATGATTGGGTTAAATCACTTATTTTTATCTCATTATCAATGACACTTGTCATTATAAATTGTGAAGTGGGTTGATTCCATACTAGGAGTAGCCCATCAATTGATTGATAATCAGTAATTACATCACTTAAGTTAAGTAATTTAGAAACCGCAGATGTTTGCTGAGATAATACTCTAACTGCATTCTGGGGTCCTACTCTTGCTTTTATAGTAGGCATTACTTAGTTACTCCTCCCCTGACTATAACCGATCCTTCAACTGCTTTTGAAGTGAGACCTCCTCCAGTAGTCAGTTTTACGTCATAAACATATCTTCCGGGTTTTAATTGACTTGTAATTGAAGAACCCATACTGATCAAAAATTTGCCAGCCAATTCATCAACAAAACGTGTTTCAAAATCATATGATTTTGAACTAGAATAAGATTTTCTTAATTTTGAATCAGGAAGATCATATGATGATAAATCTAGTGGTTCATTAGTGAGAGAATTTTCCAACTCAAATGTAGTCTCAAAATCAAATCCCTGCTCAATAACAATATTTGATACATAAACTGCCATTATTCCGGGATCAATATACTTTTAAGTATTTATATGATGTTCAATTACCCGACATTTTTATTGATCAAATCCTTTAAAAGTGATTTAATTTCATCAATATCACTTTTTATTTTGTCAAGTTCTTGTTTTTTCATTTCACTATTCTCTATAGATTTGACATACTTATCATATGCGGTACTATCTGTGTTTATGATAGCACCGCTCTCTTCATCTCTATAAAGATTAGAGTGTCCTTCTACTTTAATCATCTTACTGCAAGTACTCTGAGATCACGGATTCTTGGGGGTTCTGCCTGATTTGTTCCAGACATTACAATCTTGATTCTAAATCCAGTAAATAGACCAAGATTATCGGCACTATATTCATAATCTAAAAACTCGTCAGAAATACTAGGAGGAATCCTTTGATCCGAAAGACCACTATTCTTAGCAGGATCTGTAACTTGAAGACCTGCATTTCCTAGAGTTAGGTTATCATATCCTGGGAACAGTTCAAACTCCTCATCAACTTCACTAGAATCTGGTCTTATCAAACTATAAAGAACTCTCATATCGGCAGATTCATGTCTATATGCGGATAAAATGACTCTTAATGAAGTTGCTGGATTTGATAAAGAAATAATTCTACTATAGTAAACAGCAGCATGTGGATCATCAGTAATTGAATTAACTTTACTATCAGTAGTATAATCAGAAATTGGTTGATTTAAACGACTGCTGAAGAATTCAGTAAATGCAGTATTCAAATTGAGAATAGGAGAAACATTTTTGTTTGATGTATTGAAATTAATCGCTGTTGTGAATGATTTATTTCTTGGAAGTCTCGTAAGATATTCATCCTGATTTACTTCAGAGCAAATTATTCTTGGATCAGTTAATGAATTATATGTATTTAATTGAATAGTCTGATATCCCTTATCTACGAATGATACTTGGGAATTTGATGCAACACTACTTCCAGATACCGTTCTAACTCTACCATTTACAAATGTAGATGAAGATGGAGTTTCAATGTCATATGTAGGTCTTAATCCAGTATATAAAATATTTTCAGTAGCGTATACATTATCACCACCTCCACTATTGTTTGAATTGAATGCTAACGCAGGATATACGTCACTACCGAGACTAAAGTCAGTATTTCTTGCCTTGTTGCCATTATTATCACTCATATCAATATCCAAATAATAACCATCAATATCAATTGGTCCTTGAATAGAAGTTGTAATTCCATTAATTCTTCTTAATGAAACTCCATTAAATTCGTATTTTTCTACAGTAGAACCCAATTCGTGAGTCTCTGCTTTAGTATTATTAACGCCTCTTGCGGAAATACTAATAGTCGTTCCGTTAACATTATCATATCCTATAATTTCACTACCAATTTTAAGATATCCAGTATTATCTGTGCCGACAGAGAGACCTTCAAAAGTATCAAATTCCGAAGAATCTTCTAAAACTAAAGTAGCAGTTTCACTTGACTGTAGAGTTGCATTCAACTTAGCTGGTGGAACATCAGATTGTACATTATAAATTTTTACCATATTTGTATTTGAATACATTCCATGATCAAAATGTCTAACAAACAATTTCTTTCCAGTATTTAATTCTGAGAAATCTACAATTTCTGTAGATCCTAAAGAAACAATACTATCTAAAGTTGAAGTATCATAGTAACTTACAGCAGCTCCAACAGGGAATGATGAATTAAACTGACCTTGAACATTAGAAATGTATAGTCTATTTGCACTACCAATTCCAGTTATTGAAATTTGTGCATTCTTTCCTGTTCCTGGAGTTGCTGTAGTAGTAAGTGCTGTTCCAACAATAGTTACAACATCACCTTCCACATATCCAAATCCTGGAGAAGTTTCTGCAATACTTACATTTGTAATTGTTCCTACACCAGAAGTTGAAACTTGAAGCACAAGACCTGTACCAAGTCCTACAATATTTGTGGGAGTTATCTCAAAATTTGTAATATTTGATATGTAATTTTCACCACCACTAATAGTATTAATTCCTGTTGCTGTTCCACCAACACCTGTAATAATTGCCGAACCACCATAATCACCATATCCTGCAAGTCTTCTACCGACAGTAAGAATTCCTGCAGTTCCTTCATCAGAAATAGTCTGTATTCCAATCCAACCACTTCTTGGTGTGGCGCTAATTGGATTTATTGGCAAATTCTGATTATATCCATTACTCTCATTTAATGGTGGATTGTAGAAATATGCAGTACCAGTAGTTTCAGTAAATTCTGCTTTATATAATTTAAACTTCAAATCTTGGAACTGATCTGTTGTCCAGATAGATCCATTTTGAGATTTGAACAGAGACCCAAGAGCAAACTGTTGGGTGTAGATAACTGCATCTACATCAGGAAGAGTTGTTGTATTGACAGTCTTTTCTCCCATGACTGCAGTCCAAACTTCATATGCATCACTATTTTCTGAAATCAAAACAATTGCATATTCTCTACCTGGTGCCAAGAAAATTGGTTCTGGGAATTTGACATTAGTAGGAATATCTCCTGTTGGAGATGTTTTAATTACTTGTACTTCATTACCATTTTCATCAATTTCTATGGGTCTAATAGTAACGGATGGTCCTATTACCTGCAAAGTTGGTGTTCCCAACTCCATGGTTCTTACTTCAACCCTTACCGGCGCATTTCCCTCATCAATATTCGCAAAGAAAAGATCTACAGAAGTTAAGAATGCACCATTAGCATCTTCTTCAGTATCAATATTAGATTTTACCTGAACATTTCCACCAACAGTAAAGCTTTGTGCTAAAGGATCAAAGAATTGTGTAAAGTTCCTAGTTCTGGTTCTGGTAGTTGTTCTAGTTACAGTAGTAATTCTACGTCTAACCGTAGTTACCGTCACTACTCTCTGCCAAACTTCTAAGGTTCCTGTTGAATTGTATGATGCTTCTCCGAAAGAAATCGCAGTACTTCCTGGAAGAACCTCAGCATTTGATTTACTTGAAGATAATCTATAAGTTTTATTGCCTGTTCTAATTCTAACTGATGGGAATGGTTCTCTATTTGGATCTTTAAGGAAGAATGCTCCTATTAAATCTCCATAATTATCACTTACAAGACGAACATCTTTTACATATGCTTCAGCACCGCTAGTTTGTCCCTTCAGTTTCATTCCTGCGACAGCATAACCATAATAATCACCTTGAGCTTGCTGAGACATTGAGAATGTGTCAACATTCAAAATCTTCGAAGTTGATGAATAGAAATTGTCAGTAAACTGTCCAGATTCATATGGATTTGCATTAAAAAATGTTTCTGGAGCAGCAAAAGGGCCGGACTTATGTCTTGGATGTGCTAATCTAAATTTAGTAACTTCTCTACCATCAATTGTTCCAATAACAGTTTCTCCAATACTAAATCCAGCACTTGCTCCAGAAAGTTTAAGTCCTGAGTCGGAAGAAATTTCCAACATTTTTGGCATGAAATCAACGCCACTTGTACTATCTAAGAATTGATAATATCTTGTTCTTGGTTTTAAATTGGTTGCATTAACATTTACATTACGAGATCTCATAAAGACCTCGGCACTCCTAGATCGTAAAACATTTGATACCGATGTACTAGTAGAAGTAACTACTCTTGTAGAGGTGCGTGTTCTGGTTCTACTGCTAACAGAAGTTCCTGTAGCAACTGTTTGTCCTCTTCTGCCCCAGTTTGCAACTCTTCTGACACTTGTGGCATTCCTGTTTACAGTTCTATTATTCGTATTGGTCGATGATGTATTAACTGTATTTGATTGATTTAATGTTGCCATCCATGTTTGTCTTACCCATGTATCAACATTAGGTGTCAGTTCAATTGTACCAACATATAATACAACATTAAATGGATTGATATTTTCAACTTGAGTTGCTAATGGTTGTTCTAACCAATCAACTTCTTTATATGCTAAGGTAAGAGAATTTCCTGTTTTTTGAATTGCTGGATCTAATAATTGAAAATTTGAAGAAAGATCCAAGTTTTGTGGAGTTACATTTGTTGAAGATGCTACTAAAGATTCTAAAGTATTCCTGGTAACTATAGGTGAAAGTTCTTCGACAGATCCATCAACGGTAACTGAACTTAAGTCAATATCAATTCTATCAAGATTTCTAAAATTATCTACAAAGAATCCAGATTTAAATCTATCTCTGCCTTCAGAATCAGTAACTTGAATTGTCTTAGTATCCAATTCCAACAAAGAAAGAGATGTTGTTTCTTCTAGATTTTCAATCCTTCCCTCAAGTTCTCCAATATCTCTCATAGTATATCTTCTATTATCAACATAAGTAATAGAAGCATCACTAGTATTATACAAATAGGATGGTAACTCTAAAGTTGCCAACTCCATAAATTCGCCCAGTTTTTGGGGTGGTTGTGGATTTTTTTCGGATTTGCCTTTATCAACTACAAAGTTTCCGAGAGTATCAACATAAATTCTATCAATTCTTGGGAGATAATAATCATACGACAACGTGGAAACTTCATTAGGTGCTAAAATTGAAGTTAATGTAGTATTAAATGCAGATGTTCTCGCAATAAAATCAAATGGGGATTTATCTGCGGTCGATACATCAAATGTGGTTACTCTTGGTCTAAAATCTAATGTATCAGATGCTCTTATATTATAAATTCCAATATCTGGAATATCTTCGGAGAATCTATCTTTAGCATAACTTGCTACAGTAAACAAATCTCCAGAAGACTGAGAATCAACTTCATATTTGTCAATAACGACTAATAATTTTCTTGTTGGTTCTAAACTTCCTGCCTTTCTGACCAATCTCGAATAATCATAATATTGATCTCTTTGACCTTTATCTAAAATAAAAGAACTTGTGATATTTTTATATGAACCATTTATAACATTTTCCAATGTAGTAGTTATATTTGATTCCTCAAAAGTTACATTTTCGCCAATAGAAAATCTTTCTGCGGTAAGATAAACAATATCTAAAGTATTTCCAACACCATTATCTCTCACTACAAGTCTTGCTACAGCACCATTAGATCCAAAAATATTTTCTCCAACTACAGTATTTGAATCTACATTACTAGTAGAAGTGCATTCAATTCTATCAAATGTTGCAAAATTTTTGTTCAAAGACTCATAAACTGCCAAAACTTTAGTTACATCTGGAACATTTAAAGAAATTTGATCATCTTGAACTCTTAATCCATACCACTTATTATATGTAAGTCCATCATTATTAGATTCGGAAGGATTTGATCCAGATTGCTGATACTTGGATTTATCAATATAAACAACAGAAGATCTGACAAAATTCTTTGTTTTTGATACTATTTTGTTCTTTTCTACAGTAAGATTGAGAATAGTGTTTGCATTAGATATTGAAGGATCTAATTTTCTAATTTGAATGTCTGATTGATTTACTGAAAATGCGTCGTCAGATAAAGATGCTATAGTACCATTTTCATAGAATACTGCATAATTTTCTTGGTCAAATCCAACAAAAGATGAATTTGTTGGATTTAAGTTTAAATCAGTACTATTTCCAGATAAATTTGTATTACTAACAGAAAGAGCGTTTGTGGAATTATCGACATCTAAATTATCGATTTGACCTACAATTCTGAGTTTTGAGTTTAAGAAATCAACTTCGGATACATTTTCATCAAATAATGGAATATACAAAACTCCACTTCCTCTTGTATCAAGTTTTGCAATTGATACTGGAATAGTGATCTCATTTGCGTTAAGTCCACCATCAAATACATTAGCAACAGTAGAGACGCCAGTAATTGTAAATGAAGTTAATGTATCATCAACACTTGTTACTTTACTAAAAGTTTCTGACGTAATTCCAGGTCTTTGATATCTAATAATGTCGTCTATTTTAATATCACTAAAAGGTCTTCCTCCAGCAGTAACTGTGGAAGATCCTGCAGTCGCCGCAGTTATATTAACTTGTGCAATTCCACCTTGAAGAATTTCTCTATCAAGAACAAAATCTGCTGTGAAATCTGATCCACCATTAACAAATCCATTAGCATTAGTTTGTTCAACTGACTTTATATCTTGAATACCATAAGTGTTAATACTAATTATTGTTTTTGAAGTTTCAATTCCATTTATAATAACTGGTTCGCCAACAATAAAAGTTCCTGATGTTTGTCTTACTCTACAACTATCATCAGCATCACCTGCAACTATAAATCCATTAGCTCCACTATATTTACCTTTTATATGATCTCCAGCATCTCTTGAAAAATCTGTATTAAATTGCAAAGCAGTATATGTTTGAATATCATACAGTCTTAAATCCCAAGATGTGGAAGCGTCTGTATATTGAGCATCTGTCAAATTAAATGAATATACTCTTGCAACTCCTATTCCTCCCGAAATTGAACTTGGTCCGGATTGTCCAAGTCCAGCATATAATGTAACTGTTTTTTTCAGTTTGGGTGTAGAAGTTACATTATTAACTCTGAATAAATTGCCAACTTCTAACGATACTGAAGATGTATTAGTTTCAGTCTCTCTTGGTTTTTCAATATCTATAACTTCATTAATGACCTCAATATCATATCCTCTTGCATATACTTTACCATTTTCAATCTTTAAACATGCCAGTTCATCAGAAGGAGTATTTCCTTGCTTTGTAGTTTCTCCGTCAAAGAAAGCACCATTATTACCCAATCTATCATTTAAAGATTCTTGAAGGGTAATTTCAAAAGGATCTACGGCATAACTACCAGACTCTTCAAAGGTCCTTTGTGCCAAATAGTCTCTTATATTATTATATTGGGTTTTGGTAGTTACTTTTTGAATCTTACCTTCTTTTACTCTAAGAAGTTCGACAAAGTTTGTATCTTTATTATCGTCTAATGGTTTCTTTGATAATGTTAAAGATATTTTTAATCTGTCTGCACCTGGAGATGCATAATTAGTAAATCCTTTTGCATTATCATATAATGTGTCATCATCTTTAGATGAAACCAAAGATTCTGTTATTGTCAGTCCTATTCTATATGAAGGTGTATTACTATAATAATCTAAAATTATAGTTTGCTTAGAAACCTCAACAAAATAACCCCTAATAAAGTAAACACCAGCATCAATTGATGCACTGGATCCAATAGAAGTTGAATCTACATCTATAAGTGTAGCAAAAGTAGATCCTGAATTGATTGTTGTATTACCATATACAATATTTTCTGTACATGATAATGTTTCTCCATCATTAAATGGATTGAAAACGAATGTATTATCGGAGGAAATATATTTTACATATAATGTAATATTATCTACTTCGGAACTCTCACTTGGAAAAACTACATTTACAACTTTTGCTGTAGTTCCAGAAGTTTGTCCCGTTATTGTTTTGCCGATTAATTTATCAATATAAAAACTTAAATCTACACCAAATTGAGTAGTATTAAGTTTTACTGAATAATACTGATCATCAAAGGTGGTGTTTCCAGGAACCACCATTGATCCTTCTTTAAAAATATGACTTGCAAAATCTTCTACTTGATTTTGTAGAATAGACTGTAGAGAAGTTAACTCTCTACTCTGAACTGGAAAACCGGGTTTAAATAAAACCTTTAAGAAATTTTTTGATGAATCAAAATCATCATAGTATGGACTTACATTTAGATTTGTTTTTTGAGCCATTTCTTAGAATTCCAGAATAATTTTAACGTCCTCTTTTTGTCTAATGCTTCTTGACACAATAGACCTGTTATCGATGTAGATAATATCTCCAGTACTTTTATTTATCTCAGGTTGGGCGAGTCCTGCAGTAAAAGTTACTCCCAAACCAACAATACCAGTGTTGTTGTCTAGGGAAAGAGTACTACCATTAAAATCTTGATCAACTGATCCTTCAAATCCAGAACTAGAGTTAATAGAGTTTCCGGATGATTCAAAACTCAATACTTGACCTCTCTGTGATATTGTACTGTCATCCATATTATTGATGAAATTTGTCAAATATAGAGATCTATCTTGATAATATTTTAATACATTAGTTTCTTGATCATATGCTGCAATAATTCCTTGTGCAACAGAATTATCCGCTTTGGTTTGTACTATTCTTTCTCCAATAGTTGGTAAAGTTTCTGGAATTGTATCTAATTTAATGGAATTTAATCCACTAAAAGTATTTCCTTCAAGTGTAGATCCAGAACTATATTGCTCTGGATTTTTGATAATTCCAACTTGAGCAAATCTGGTATTTGAGGAAAATTCCTTAGTAGAAGTATCAAATCTAGTATAAATCAATACTTTGTCTGCACCAAGTTCTGTGTATATGTCATATCCATGACCTTTTGATGGTGGTATGATAGGGACTAGTTTTGCTCTTTTATTTACATCAATACCTGCTGGAGATTTTAAATCTATGATTCCAAAAGTATATCCACTTCCACCATTAATGACTCTAGTTCTAACAATTTCTCCAGAAGTATTTGCAGTAATTTGAACTTCTCCACCCGTACCATCACCTAAAATTGGATATGTTCCACTTTCATAAAACTCACTGCCACTATTTTCAATATATACAATTTTAATCTGATTGTTATTTGCAGATGAATTTCCAGACTCTCTAACAGATTTTATTTCGAAATCAGTACTAGTATCCCAATTATTTGGAAGAATAATGTACTCTGTAGAGTCAAATTTTATAATATCTGAAGGAGCAATAGTGAATAGGTATTTCCAAATATAACCATCATTACTATCTCCAGCTGCAGATGGTTCTAAATCAGTAAAAGTTGGTTCATCTTGAGATGGTTCGCCGGTTGTGTTATTGCCGCTAGATCCATTATATAAGCAAATATAAACTCTATAATCTTTATTTACAACATAAAAATTTGAATCATATAATCTGGCAGTACTAGAATTTGGAGTTTTATTGTAGATATCATAATCATGCCTATACATATCATATTTTGTATTTGCAGTCCACTCAACTTTTTTTATAACTCTCCTTACATTTGACTGCGTTATCTTCTTCCCAAACAAAATTGTATCTCTGTAATGAGAGAGATATGATTGATTATCTACAGGTGGTGGTGGTATTGAACCTCCAGCAGTATCTGGGTCCCAAGTAGTCGTCCTACCGAAACCTACCGTACTTCCATCAACATCATAAGGATTTGCAAGTCCTAGAAAAACATAATAAGAATTATTATCTATAGAATCTATGAATGTTGTCGCATTCTGAACTCTAAATTGATCTGTTACTATGGCTGCCATATTACATCAGTTTTTTAGGTATTTATGGAAGTTTTTATACTCTTTTTTTTGAGTATTGTATTAATTAGAAGTCAGAGCAACTCCTGGTCCAGCAAATAATGCACCAGTGTCTCTAAGACCACCAGACTTTCTTTGAAGTGATGGATATTCCGTCAATCCAATTCCAACAGTGTTACCACTTACTGTGTATGATGTAGTAACACCAGAACTGAGTGTTATCTTACCCCAAGAGAAAGTTCCGTTTTCAAGTGTTCCTGACTGATCAATAGTTAAAGGCAGTTTTGCCGATATAGTGGTTTGTCCACCTTCTATAAATGCATATGATGTAATAATTCCAGTTCGTGCATCTACGTCAATAGATTCGACTTTGTAAATTCCGTCAATAGAATTTGTAGTTCCAATACCAACCCCATTATTTCCTGGGAAAGAAAGTGCTGGTAAACTCGACCTCTTATAGTTAGATGATGTATATGAAGATTGAGTTTGACCGTATTCATCAGTAATGGGAGTTTCGGAAGTCATCTTACTCGTCACACCTCTTTCTGTAGCAGGATTATAAACTTCTAAAGTTGCATATTGATAGTTTAAACTATTATATTCTGTATCAAGTTGAGTATGAGATATAGAAACATAATCACCTTGAGAAAGTTGTCCGTTTGCTAGATTTGAATTGTTAAAATCGGATCCATTAATACCAGTTTTCTGTTGATCTAAGTAATCCTCTTGAAGTTTAAACTCCATGGCACAAACTCTGTCATAAGATGTTACAGAATCATCCAAAGTATCTTCTATGTAAAATTGTATTGTACTTGGATTTGAAATTTTTGAATCACTAAGTTCTACAAATTCACCTGCATTATAATCCGTACCAGGATTAATCATTTCTATTTCTGTCAAGGAACCATCAAATGTTTTAAATCTAAATTGCGCCTTTACAGTACCGGAACTACCACCAGCTGTAACATCAAAAGAGTCACTTCCAGATGTATTCACGTTAGTAACAGTAATATCACTAAAGTGACTCTGAGGATGATTATCATTAAATCTAACTATTCTTCCGGTGGTATCTGAAGTGACTGATGCATTAATCGCAGTTACAATACCACTAAATCCATGTATTACACTTGTCTCAGACGTAAGTTCATGGACAGTTGTAGGTAATGGAATTGATACTTGTGGTGTAGTATCATAACCAGAATAACCGGATCCGGCAGAAACAATATTTACATTAGTAATACGACCAATAGAATCTGTTGTTATATTGATCTCAGCAGTATTACTTGATGATTGTGGTGGCAGAGAATAATATTTCTCACTCTCACTAATAGGTTGTCCCTCTTGACCAGGAACTGTTCCTGGCCAACCAGTTCTGGATGTTGTGAATGGTTCTGGAACTAAAGCACTAAATGTAGTTGATGGTAGATATCCGCGAGTATCACTTTGATTCAATATAGTTAAATTCAAACCATCATTATTATTAACTCGCGACACAGAAATTTCTGCGGGAACAAATTCATTTGCATCATCAACAATAAGGAGAGATGTCTCATCAAGAGTTGAAGCACTATTATTATCTATTTCAAATTTGAACATATCAGTATTTTCGACATAAAGTACAGTATCATTTGCTTTTACATCTCTGATAATGCTAGTAGTAGGATAAATTTGTGATAGTAAAGATCTTCTAGTCTTATAAACATAATCTCCACCCAAAATCAAATCTCTCTTCTGCTTTAACCAAGAAACAGGTCTAAAAGTAGAATCTGAAGGATACAAACCAACACCAGTATATGGTGATGTTTCTAATACATCAGATTCTTTATAATCAAAGACTCTTCTCCGATTTTGTCCCTTATAATCAAAGTAATCGTTTATTTGAACATAATCACCTCTTTCTATTGTTGGTATAACTGATCCGACTTGTTCATCATCAACATCTTGTGTACCTCTGTAGAAGAATACTGCTATCTGATCATCAATTTTTGCTGGTTCCGAAAGTGTAAATGATGCTCCTCCGGAGAAGAAATAGTTTTCTCCTGGATTTTGTAATACTCCATTTATAAAGATAATTAGAGCATTTTCGACATTCATTCTAGATTCTTCTGCAACCTGAACACTAAACAATTCGCCTTCATAGAATAGTGGGAATCTTGTGCGGGATCCATCTTGATATGGTTTAATGGAATCAATAAAATCGAGATTACCAAATTGCCATGCGGAGAATGTATCATCAAAGGTTTCTACAACCTCAAATTCTATTTGTTCAATAGGTGAAGATAATCCAGCAGCAGTAACTAGTCCAACAGGAGTAAATTTGTCTCCTTTACGGAAAGCATATCCTGGTCTAGAGATATTAAATCCTCTAACTTCTCCCGTTGTAGAACCAATTCCAACTGTAGCAGCTGCTCCAACTTCAATATCCATCAAGAGTCCAACACCAGTATCTGTTGTTGTTCCATGTCCAACTCTAGAAATTCCACGGACTTCAAGATTAGAATAAGTAGGTTCTGAGACAGTTGCTTTTGGATTAATATAACCTGATCCACCATCTATTATATTGAAATTCAATACTCCACCATCAGTAATTTGAATCTGAATATCAGCGTCATTTCCTGCATGAAGAAGATCTTTTATTGTCATTCCATAACCAACAACATCACTATAACCAGATCCACCTACAGGGTATCTATTAAAAAATTCTAGATCTACAGATGATGCAGAACCTATTGGGGTCGGGTCAAGTGCTACCTCATTTGTATTAGTATTGATACTTATTACCTCAGTTCCATAAGCGATAACATTATCAACCGGCGTTAAGGACATACCTATTCCTATCTGAAGTGATGCCAAATCCGGAACAATAATTGTCACATCATTTAGACCAATACTTGGAACAGTCACCTCGACAGTCGATCCTTCAACTTTCTTTCCAACTATATCAACTATTTCACCAATTTCGTTACCACTCCCAGGATGATTGGATTGCCCCTCAGCAAGATCACTATCCAATATCAAATCAATTCTTGCACCTGCAAGTGGTGCATATCCAAGACCACCTGATGATCCAAGAGAAACAATAATACCACCTCTAGGAATTTGGTTTGCATTTACGTCAGTCTTGGAGAATCCAACCTGTCCACCAATATCTTTATATCCAGTAAATTGGACACTAGAAATACCTGCAACTTGATCTTCAATAATTTCAAAATTATTATCTGGATTGTTTGGTGCAGAAGGTGTTTGATATATTCCATTAATAAGTACAATTCCACTTCCACCCGTGGTACCAATTCCAATTTCACTAGTTCCTTCTACTGATAATGTAAATGTTCTTCCAATTCCATTAAATTCATTGGAGACATCATCATAAATTTTATTATCATTATAATCTTTCCTCAAAAACGCTCTACCACTAAAATCTGAAGTTTGGAATACTAGATTATTTTCCTGTCTAGAAATAGCAGAGTTTCCTTTTGGTGGATCAATAAAGTGAATTTCATCACCAACAATATTATATGACCCTTTATATACACCAACATTTGTAGAGTCTGTATGAGATGTTGAGATTGTTCCTAAAACACCTCTTTCAACAACGACAATTTCTGTTGTACCAAGTCCAGTAACTGGTCCTAGACTGGTAGTACCCAAACCAACAGAACGAACCCTCATAAATTCATCATCAATTTTAAGAATATCAGAAACATTAACAGTCTGAATGCCACTTAAAGCAAATGTTGTTGCTTCTGTGCTAATTAAACCGCCAATATTATCTTGCAATTGCCAATTAATATTAGTAAATGCAACCGGACTCTGAATCATTCCATCAAGACTAATGACCGCCTTAGACAGAGATTTCTTCATAGCAAGTTGGTGAATATTTCCTTCACCAGTAGAACTAAATCCTGTTATTGCTGGACCATTCTTTGTCTCTGATAATTTAAACGTATCAAACTCAAATTCTCCAACCACAGCAAAAACTGTAGTTGGTAAAGAGTTTCCTGGAGTAATTTCTAATGCAGTAGATCCAACACCAATAAATGAAGATCTTGGTGTGTATATCAATTCTTCTCCATTACTGAAATAATGATTTGGTATAGTAAAGACTCCAGTATCTACATCAAGCATTGATGAATCCTTTGGATCAAAAGTTTTTGCAAAAATTGGATTTTTTTCGCTACGCAATACAAAATTTGTTTTATTAATTCTCTCACCTTCAAGTGCAAAATATGAAAATGTTTTAACACTTTCGATCAGAGATCCATATTGAAGATCTGGTGCAATATTAAGAGTGTCCACATCAGTATAAAAACATTCAGAAAGTGCTCTAATGTTTATAGTTCCTGAATTAGTAAATGGATAAAATTTTATTATAAAGTTATCGGATCCATCAAACTCTGCACCAAAAGTTCCTATTCCAATAGAAGTTCCTATTCCAGAAGAATCTTCAGTTGCATAAAGTGCAGGACCTTCTTGAACATAAGTGTTAATAGTATCATGAACAAGAGATACCTCATGAACAACAGAACCATTAAATTCTTCACTAGATCCTGTAACTTGGATTTCAATTAGAGACGAAACCGCATCAAATATATTTTTATTTAAAGTAACAATATCAATTTCAGATGCATTTCCCCCAGCCGTTACAAAATCTGACTGATAGATTGCAGATCTTTCATTTCCTGCTGGTTGATTTGGTAAACTAAAACGATATACATCTTCTGCAGTACTGCTATTATCGAAAGCAACTGATCTTGATCTAAGAATAACTGTTTCAATATCTTCGGTATTTGTATAGTTAATTCTCAATCTTCCAGATTCTACTACTGAAGTAAATATTCCTATGGGCTCGTTAGATCTGTTTAGAGTGGAACTATCGTAGAAATAATTTGCAATATTGCTGTCTGATCCATCAGAAGTTACGTACAATCTAACAAAATTTTGTTTGTTAGTTGTAAGTGTATTGAGATGTATATCAGTAACTACAGACTTATGCTCACTTACATCCAAATCAATAAAAGTTCGCGTTCCGACACCAGTAGTAATTCCGGTTACAGAACTAATTAAATCGATACATCCAATATTATTAGTAGCAATACCAACAGTACTATCTCCAAACCTCTTTTCCAAATATTTTACATCATATTCTATACCAAATGGATCTTTGGGAATAAACCTCAAATACGTTTCTTCAAATTTTGTTGTAACCAACTCAAACTTTCCATAAAGTTCTCCTTCAATATGTGAGGTTCCAATACCAACATTCGCTAAGGATTCATGTTCTTGAATAAATGATTGTCCGACAGGATCACTTATAATTGATAGTTTGGTCAGTTGAACTTGAGTATTGTCTCCATTTGTCAATTTAAAGGTATAATTTCTATAATCTCTTTTTGGTTCTATTTCGAAAATGTCTCTATATGGAAGAGGTTCGGATTCAAATTGAGAAAATTCTGGAGAGATATCATCAATTTTTAGAACAACATTTGTTTTTGCTTTTGTATATGGTATAAAAACAGAATTTTCAAACTCTAAGAATTTTGATCTGTCGCTGACCACATCAATATCTCTACTACTATCAAAATTATTAATTTTATCAACTCTTTCATCACTAACAAGATCTATGAATATATCAACACCTGTATTAATTGTACTAACTCCCGATACAGAATCTGTATTAGAAACTATTTCAGTATCAGCAAAATTTTTCATTCCTGATACATGAACCAGACTATTAATCGGGGATTTTACTTCTTCCCACGTTAATTGACTTCTAATTGAATATGAAAGTGTTTGATAATAATCATTATCTGGAAGAACTTGATAGTCCTCATTCAATCTACCAGTAGTCGATCTCCATCCAAAATTTTTCTTAAGTGAATAATCAACATTATATTTTGCATCAGTTTTTTCAATTGATGCAATATTGGCAATGTTACCTGAATTTTTTCCAGTTAATTTATCATTAATTGATAAATCATAAGTTCCTATGACTTTCAAATCTGTCTCATTTGTATGAGATTCGACTTTCAGATCAACTTCACCATTATTAACTAACAACTCTTCTCCAACAAAAAATAGTGATGGTTGAGAAGTTACATTAAACTTGGGATAATTTTTTCTATTAACAATTGTTCCTGAGGAATCTTGTATAGTTTTTGCTATTCCTGTATTAGAAGTATATTCAGAAACATCTATTGATACACGATCTTCACTTTGAGTATTATCATATCCAGTTACTCTAAAGAATCTGTATCCAAGATCAGATGAGTTAAAACCATCCCCGAATGAACTGAATTTTTGAATTCCCTCAATATATACCTCATCACCTACTTGAATTTGTGATTCTGGATCAAATCCAACTACTGGTGTGTTTAGGACACATATAAAAGTTCCTGTATTATCGGATTCAACCTTTAGAATACTAATTCCATTTGAGTTATCTTCGACGAAGAGTTCATTATCTGATGCAATTCCTTGGGGTGTGACATCAACATCAACAGAAGTAATTGATTCTCCGGCAACACTTAATTTTAAAAGACCACCAGAAATTGCTTTTCTGGTATCAAAATCTACAAGAACTGGAGTTGGAGGTGTTACATAATTTTTACCACCATCTATCACAGTAATACTTGAAAGAATATTTGAATTTTTCAATACAACTGATGGAGATACAAATGCTCTAGGAATAAGCGTTTTATCTGAAGAGTATTCAAATCCATCATTAATAATCTCTACTTGATTAATTTTTCCGATAGTTTCAGAAACGCAAATTCCTTCAAATGCTCTACCGAGTTTACTATCAATTGATGGTACTGATGGCAATTTCTTATAGTTTTCTCCTCTCGTAACTACGTCAATTTCTTTTACTGCCCCATATGCAGTAGATGATAAAGTATTATATTCTAATTTTCTACATTCAGTTTTTGCATAAGAAACTCTTTCCGATTCTTCTCTCAAAGGAATACTAAAAGATATATCAGTAGTCGAACCAATACCAGAAACTGTATGAGATCCGGTATATACACTATCAATATAGGAAATTTGGTTGTAATTATTTACAGTAGTATCTGAAGTATTGATTCCGGATCCCGAAGAACTTTCTATATTATAATATAACTTCTCTGGGAAATTATTAGAATAGTTGATGGTCAATTTTGCATCAGTGCTAACACCAGCAGTACCTACACCAGATACATTAAATGTTGATGTTCCGCCAACAGATATGAATTCATTATTGAATTCTTTATCATAATAAATTTTAAATACGTTTCCTGAAAGAGACGTATCAGTAAGATCAAATACTAAATTATTTCCTTTAGCAACTTCAATTTGCGGGTTTACTAATGTCCAAATGTGACCAGGAGTTGAAGGGCTCAGCACAGTAAGAAAATTTGTACTACCGGTTATTGATAAAGTAGTACTTCCAAGAATTGATGGTTTGAAGACATCATCATATGTTTCACTTAAGGTAAAATCAGTGTCATTAAGAACTCTGACATAAAATGCAGCATTTTGCATTTCTGGGTCAGTATTATTGCTAAAATCAAATGTTCCAGTTCCATATCTAACAGTTTCTCCATCTATACGAGAGTATATTACTTTATTGCCATTTTTAAAATTATGTTTTTGTGGAGACGTAGTAAACACCCAAGGTGCAATATCTGAGGCACTTACTGGTTTACTCTTCAACGTAGAATTAACAGTGTTAATGCCAATAGTAAGATCATTATTTCTTACAACACTTACTGAAGTTGTAGTTCCAATACCAACATTCAAATTGGGTTCTACTGAAAGTTTAACAATATCACCATTCGTAAGACCATGAGATGTTGATACTGAGACAGTTGCAGTTATTTTATCAATATCTGCTTTTTCTTGTGTATATTCTGTCGTTAAAACGTAATACTCATTAGGTGACCCTAAAGAATCGAAAAATACTAATGGTCCTTCTAGTGTTGTGGAGAGACCAATAGTATTTGGTGTTGTATTTTTAACATAAAACTCATCACCAGTATTGAAGTTGATATTAGAATTGATACTGGGATCAAAAATAGTGATAACACTAGAAGAACCGATATCTGCAACTAACTTATCAGTTACTTTAAACTTATGATTCTCCAAATAGAGACTTCCCATTGGAATTGATCTAGTAACAGTATTACCACCAAAATCAAATGTTGTCTCATAGGAATCTCCTGCAGTTGTTCCTAATCCAACAGATTCCTGAGGAACAAAATAATAGGATATATTTTTTCTTGAATCGAAAAATTCAAAATCTTCATCAACAGTAAAACTATAGTTTTTAGGTGTAATTAATGATCCTACAGAAAAATTAGTAGTTCCAGTTACTCTGATTAGTTTTACTTTGTCTATATTTGGATACGTATTTAAAACAGTAAATGTATCAGATCCAATTGTTACGTCATTAAGAATTTCAAGTTGATCTGTTAAATTGGATACAGATACTACAGTAACAACTCCAACAATCGTATTAGTTATCTCATCTTCTAGACGAAGAACTACTGGAGAATCAACTATCGCTTTGTGATAAGATTTATCGAGTTTTAATATTGGTGGGCTAGGAATTATTGAGGAAATTCCGGAAATAGAAACATAATCGCCAGAATTAAGTGTATGTCCAACTCCAGTATGAACTCTAACTTTGCTATCAGACTCCCAAGTAACAATAGATTGTGGATATGATAATATATTTTGCGCTATGTTTGTAATATTTTTTCCTTCGATAAGAGATACTTTTGCATCTATACCACCACCATTAGTTCCACTATTATCAAATACAATCTTGTCACCTACCTGATAATTCTGTCCAGAATTAATAATCGAAATACTGTCAACAGATCCACTTTGTACAGATTCTATCTTGGTTCTTTGCTTTGATATTTCATTAGTTTCAATAACAAAATCATAGTCTGCATTTAGTTCTGATATCTTATATGGAAATGTATTTCTCAAAAGATCTGAAGAATTTAAATCAAAATCTTGATTTAATCTTCTATTTTCCTCTAATGTATTTGTTCTATAACTATTGCCAATAAAATACGGGAATTTTGGTTTATTGGTATTTTCTTCTATAGTGGCATAGTAAGCATAAATTCCATTTGGAAATTCGTTAGTTCTAACAAATCTTCCATTATTTCTATCTAAATCGCCATTTCCTGTAAACCTATAATCATCAACGAAGAATCCTAATGGAAAAGATGATGTTGATGGTCTATTTGGAATATTATCTGCAACTAATTCATATCCAGATTCGATTCTCTTAGTAGATGATGCTACAAGATTTGCATCCGATTGTCCAAATGATCCGTAAATTGGATTGCCGTCATATGCCCAACCAATTATTGGAGAATTTGAGGTTCCATCATCTTCAAATGATTCTCTTAATTTAGTATAATAACCGGATATTCCATAATCTAAGAAAGATTGATCATCAGAGACACTAAAAACTTGATATTGTTTTTTCTCAATTTTATCTACATTATTAACACTAAGTGCTCTTACTGTAGAATCAAATATTACTCCAGATCCAGAATTAGTAATTTCAATTCTACTGTTGTTTGAATAACCTCTTCCAGAATTTTGAATTATTACTTTTACAATTGAACCATTTTCTATTACTGATTTTAATTTTGCACCAGATCCAGATCCGGTTGGATCAAACAGAGTTAAATCTGGTGGAGAAAAGTAGTCAAAACCACTAAATTGAATATTGGTATCAAGTAAAATGCCAGAAGCAATTACTGGTGCTATCTGTGCTTTTTGTCCTTCCTTTACTTTAATTTCTGGAGTTTTTTCAAAGTTTATAATTTCTGATCCATATCCGGTCCCTGGTTCATATAGATAAGCATCAATGATATTTCCCCTTACAATTGGAGTTATACTTAAATTATAAGAAGTATTACCTACACTAACAAAATTAACTGATGCTGTGATATCAGGATATTTAAAATATTGATATCCAGATCCAGATGATATGAATTTAACATATTTTCTCTTCTCAAAATTATCAGTTATTGTTCCACCTATACCTGCATCGCAAATTCTAAATGAATTTTCATCCTCTTTTAATACATAATAATTTACACTTGTAGAGAGTCCAACTTGTGTAGAAATACCAATCGATGTAGTATCAAATCTATATTCAATTAAATCGCCATTTTCAAAATTATGATTTTTAAAGTTAATAGTATCATTTAAAGTATTAATTCCAACTGGACTTACAATTAATTTTCTATTTGTAAAAGATCCAGAATCTAATACTCTAATTTCACTTAAAACATTTGCCGCTTCACCTACCACAAATTTTTGAATTCCACCATAAACATCTGTCTGACCAAAAGAAACCGGATTGGTTTGGGTACTATAATCGGAAAGAGTTTCATATAATTTTACTGTAGTATTATTATCCACTTTAACATAATATTCTCCTTCGCTAACTAAAGTAGAATCATTTTGTCCGTTACCAGATTGATCAATTCCGACGTTAGTATACTGAGTTTCATTTCTGTAAATTATTTTTTGTCCATCAAAAAGATTGTGATCTTTTATGAATGAAAGTTGTGAAGTAGTTGTGCTTATACCACCACCATTAGAAACTGGCCTTGCATCAAATAACAATTCTATACTTTTTTTGACTAGTACAGGATCAAATTTTCCGCCACTACCATTTCCTCCAGAAACATTAATCGATACTATTTCTTTAATATCAAAATTTGATGTTTCCGAATCAATAATAATATCTGTTATTTTACCTGAGACAACGGGTTGTACTTTAGCATCAGTTCCATTTTCCGAACTAGGGACACTTAATTGTGGTAAATTTATAACATCATAATTGCTTCCGCCATTTAAAACGGAAACTGAAGTTAGTGGTCCAAAATAAACTTTTTCTTCTGTTTTATAGTTATTAATTTCGACTCCATTTATTAACATCCCCGTTGGTCCAGGAGCAGTTTCCTCACTTTGACCTGATTTTAGATTTGGATTTAAGTTGAATTTCTTAAATAATTTTTTAGGTCTGATTAAATTTGATTTATGATCATATAATGTGAAATTATGAGTTCCTATTCCACTATTAGGCGCTCTAAATTTGACACTAGGTAAATTCGATGCAATATGAGATCTGGATGTATATAATTTTATTTTTTTATTTCCAGATAAAACACTAACATAATATGAACCAGTAGTTAATCCTACTAAAGTTTCTGATCCTTCGGATGCTTCATAATAAACTCTATCACCAGTTAGAAATTTAATCTCTTTTCCAAAGTTAATAGTAGTAAATTCTTGAATTCCACTCGATGCCTCAGTTTCTACATCAACGTCTTGAAGAGGGGAAACTGTATCCGAATCAATTTCATAATTATAAATTTCTTGATCTATATCAATAACTCTGGGAGGTTTTGATCCATCTTCAAACTCATATATCTCAGATTGATCAAATTCTGAAGATGGCAATCCATTTGATGCAATATATGCATAATTATCTTCGCCCTTTTCAATATACAGATTTTGAATATCTGAGATTATCTGATCATTTCCATATTGAATTGGTACATTTCTACTAAATGCTTTATTAATTCTCCTTCTAATAGAATATAAAGCTCCTGGTATAGGAGAAAAGTCAAAATTTTCTAATTGCAATCTTCTATACAATCCATCACTATCAGAAGGTATATCTGAAATGAATGGAATATCCGACTCGTTATCTGGATTCGGATATACTACCTGATTTGTTTCTTTATTAATAATTTCAATTCTATCTCCAACTTTAAAGTGGGATTTATCGATATCAGTTTTTAATTTTAAAGTATCTGAGAAAGATTCTATATCAACACTCACAGATGTATTATAAATCCAAGAATTTGCAAAGATTTGCTTATATGTTTTTTCTATAGGATTTTTAATTAAATCTCCAAGGTATTTGATACCGATAATTTGATTTTCAGAAACAGAGACTTTATTGTTATCAATTGCAAAAATATCAGAAATAACACCAGTTATTCTGAAGGTACATTTTTTAGTTGGATCGCTTATATCACCATCTTCAAAAGCATAATATGTCTTATCAGAATAGATATTATCAGTTTTATTAATTGTATCTCCTATTCCAATACACCCTAAAAACTGATTGAAAGACTTGTCTTCATATGTTATTATATTATCTCCGGAATAAATTACTCCTGAAGGATCAAAACCTGCTGTAGAATCCACAGAAATTACTGAAGAACCTATCGAAACTACATCTAAAGATTTTGTTGTAGGAGTGATTTCAAAAGTACCTTCAATTGTAGACTTATCATCATAACCAACATAAAGATTTAACTTAAAATAAAGAACTCCTTTTCTAGTAAATGGTTCGATCTCAGAAATGACCGCTCTAGTTTGACTATCAGTATTTTTTATTATTGTCTGTCCAGATAATTTTGATAAGTCTCCAGTAATTGCTTGTGCAACTACCACTTCTCTTCTTATAAAATTGGCATCAGAAGATTTTACAAGATACTCCTCAAGATTAATAGATTTTCCAGATTTTCCAAATAAAACTTTTAATAAAACTTCTATAGAATCATCAGTTCCTTTAGAAGTGTAAAAAGAATTTATCTCTTTTATAAAATTACTAACGTCCAACTCTTTCGCAAAGGACCTTCCTTCAAATCCAGGAGCAAATGAATATTTTGTCTTCTCAAAAAATTCTTTTAAAAATAAAGAACTTAAGTTTTCTATTTTATCCCCATCTGAGTGAGAAGATGCAGATGAAGATTCAAATACAAGTTCTTCTCTATTAAGTTCTTGGTGATAATTTGTAACACCACTAAAACCACGAATACATCCAGTAAAAGAATTTGTAGTTATTCCAGTATAAGTTATTATTTCATTATCTATCTTTAATAAACCATATTCATTTGGAAACCCTTTTGTACTAGTAACATTAATTGTTTCGGCACCATCTGTAATAATACCGACTGTAGTACAACTATCTACTATAACTTCTGGTTTCAAATTATCTATTTTAAGATATTCATCCAGATTTTCTGTTAAATCAACTGGACCACTTTGATATTCTTGAGAAATATAATATTGCTTTAAAAAATCCACAAATTTTGGATTTTCATCCAAAATAAAAGAAGGTACCTGATTACTGATAATATCTTGAATCTGTACTTTGGATTCAATACTGGTCTTTATCATATTACTCTCTAATTAGTGTTCCGTTTGAATAACTCGAAGTGTAAGAATTTCTGATAAATGTTGATCCAGAAATTTCTTCGCCAGAAGATATAACATCCTTTATCATATTTATTTTACTTTTTGAGAGATCAAAATTGATGTACAAATCCCTCAATCCAACAATATCATTTGACTCTGGAATTGCCTCAATCTCTATAACATTATTTTCCTTTACGGTGGATGTAATATTTACAGTTGTAAGATTAATTTCTCCCTTTTCATAATCAATTGTTCCTGCAGATTTTGCAACTACTCTCACCTCTCCTGTGGATAATATTTTAATGATAGATAATATTCCACTTCTCTTGTCAGAATTGGGTATATCTGTGAGGTAAACTGTTGATGTTTCTCCAGAAATAGTAAATCCAGTGGACTTAATATTATATCCTTCTGGTTTTACATGAAATTTATTTCCAAAACACAATTCATATTGCGCTGATTGATTCAAAAAAGCAATAAGATTCCTTCTTATCTTTACCTTGGTTATATTTGATGTTATGGCATTACTAGTATTATCAATAATACCTAATACCTTACTATACTTAAATCTTCCGCCAAACTTATTTAAATCTAAACTATTTGCATAGTTTGTTAATGTGGATAGTATTTTTGTTTTGAGAGAATTTGCTGTAGTCGTTTTTGTATCATCATAATATACTGCAGAATCAGTCTCAACAAAAAGAACTTTAAGATCAACTATTTTTTGATTGATGCCCGAAATAGAATATTTTTTTAGATCCGTCAATATTCTTGTCTTATCAAAATCAGAAACAAAGAAACCATTTTTTGGTTTTATTGAAATCTGAACATTGCCATATTGTGGTGGTTCCATTTCTTCGCCACCAACAACAGAAACAGATTCTGTATTTGGATATATTTTTTTAATTAGATTTTCATAATCATTAGATGTTACCGCTCTATTTTGAGAAGAATATAATCTTGGAGCATAATTTTTAATTGATTCTATCGTTTCAATATCTCCACCATTTGTTGATGGTAATCCCTCTATCCCTGAGATACCACTAATTGATACAATAATATCTTCATTTGCTTGTGTAGATGGAGATTTAATAGTTCCGGCAAAAGAAAAGTCTCTAGCACCGTTACCATTCTTACCATCTGTTACAATATAGTTTGCAGTTATTACTGCGTTATTACCAACTTTCTTACCTATTAATCCATCTCCAAATAACAATTCATATTTTTCATCTTGAACTTCTTGTATTAAGTAAATGGTGGAGTTTGCATCTGTACTGACAATATTGTCAATTGGAAAATGTTCTGTTCCTAAAGATCCTTCTACAAAACCATCACCAACTTCATTCACATATACTTTAAGTAGAGAAGTATCAATAGAAGAATTATTTAAAATAAATCTTTGTCTAATTGAAGTATCTACCTTGAAGCTTTGAGTTAAATATAATCCTTGATATATTTTTAAGTCTTTAAAGGTTGCTGTTCTACTGTTTCCAACAGCAGTAGTTTCTACTGTAACGTCTTCAGGGATTGAGAATACATATGAGGTATCATTGCTATTACCAACACAAACAAGACCCCTCTGAAGCGTCATAGACCCCGCTGTGGAATCGTTTGAGGTTATGGTAAATGTGACTGTAGTACTAGATGCTGTTCTAGATCTAGGAACGTATCCGATATTTCTTGCTAACGATACTACATTTTCTCGAAGAGTTGCTGAATCTAAAAAAGATTCATTTACTATCATGTTCGAGTTAAATGCATTAATATAAGTATTATATGCTAACGTATCTATTAAGACAGAAAAATTAGACCCTTCAAAATCAAAATCTGAAAACTCAGAATTTGATCTCAAATAGTCTTTTATAGATGTCTTTATCTGGTCGAAATCCAGATTCGTGAATTTTGTAAAAGGCATATTATCTTGTTGCCTCTAATAGGAATGAATATTCTTGTGTCGGAAACTCTTGACCAACGATATCAAATATAACAGTAACATCAAATGAATTTTGATTTGGATATGGTCTAACTTCTACTTGAAGATTATCGACTCTTGGTTCAAAATTATTAATAGATGTTCTTATTTGATCATTTATTACTGATGCTGTACCGTAATCGACGAAATCAAATAGACTTCCTCCAACATCAGACCCAAAAGAAGAGTTAAAAAACTTTTCAGTAGGTATTGTCATGACAATATTTCGCACAGACCTGCGAATCGCTGCTTCATTTTTAAGAACTTGCAGGTCTTTTGTTACAGGATGTGGTTCAAATGATAAACTAATATCCTTAAAGGACCTAGATATCCTTCGAATTGCCATTTTAACTAGAGTTTTCTGAATTTATTTATACCCAATTCCAGAATCAACCATAGATTGGTTCTGTCCCATACTCCCAATCATCATAATCCTCATCATTGCGAATTTTTTCGTGCAATTCTGACTGTTTTTTGAAGTCATGACGGGGTGCAGTATCGTGCATTACCTCAGTAATCACTCTTTTATTCGATTTTTCGAGTTTTGCATTGTAATCAGTAATTAAAGATTCAGTTCCCCACATTTCTCTCATATAATTTACGTCTCTATCAACAGGTGAGTTTGCCATTTTTGCTCCGACTGGTGAAATCAGAACTTTTTAAGGGGTTGCTATCCCTTTTTTCTATTTATTTTCACCCTCTTCAGGCATTTCTTCGCGCTCTTTTGCAGTTTTCCAGAAATATTCATCTTCACGACCCATTCCAAGGCGGTCATTACCGTTTTCAACCTGATAATATTGTGTTGAAACCTTAAAATCTGGCATTTTGGGGTTAACTGGGGTCAAACTATTGTCAAAAATACGCAATCTATTGTTCGGATAGAGTGCATACTGTCCATTTTCAAGTTCAATCAGGTTATGTGACTTGTGTTCGGCAGGATTTTCACTTGTGGCATAGTCAACATAGTCTGGATCGTGGTGATAATTGTCGATTGTGCATACATAAGTCCCTTTTACGATGCCGTAATCTCTTGTATAGCATTCAAAGTCCATCGAACCAATAAATTTCTTGTCCACCGAGACGACTCCGTAGTCCATGCAATTCCAAAACTGGAGGTTTGGTAGGCTCATGTCAGGAGAAGGGGTCTCAGGGTCCGAAACAAAGGCGCTGATGGGCAATTTGTCGTACATCGCCGCATATTCTGGCAAATAAGTCTCAAAATAAAAAGCGCGTCCGGGAATCGACTTGACCGAAACCCAAACGCCCTTTACAAATTCACCATGACCACTTTGATGATCTGTTAGATATTCTTTACGAACCCATACTTCCATCGAAGGAAGATTAGCAATCAAACATGCCATGGTCAACTTTACATTACTAAATGTATGTATTAACGACCTTGACCACGATACCGCTTACGAGCCGAGTTACGCGAGGTAGCGGCGTATTTTGTATTCTTTCCACTCCCTTGACGAGACTTTTTGGGTTTCGCGGGCATAAAGTTACTGCCGCCGATTTTTGAACGCATTGCCATAATTAATTAACCGTAGTAGTTGTTCATTTTAGTCTCAAGATCTTGAGGTCTTGGAGAACCTTTCTGATAAAACTCTATCGAAAGGTCCTCCATAATATCAAAGTATTCCTCTTGAGTCAAGTTCT
>MDSW01197630.1_pt1 | contig 32160 bp, 52 predicted proteins | sample 811171 | NCBI WGS metagenome assembly MDSW01 (sample SAMN05326641, study PRJNA326480) | marine metagenome | isolation source: seawater | place: Atlantic Ocean: North West | collected 2012 | reverse complement strand
ATGCTGGGACATATGGTGACGTACCGCTTCATGGAGAAGAAAAATACGTCATTCACGGTGACATATAGGGAAATGGTAGAGCGTGCGCAGAATCGAGGTCTTCCTCGGGATTTCATCCCGACTCCTCGTTTCGGTCGCAATGCTTTCAAGTGGGCTCGCAGGGCTATTGAGACCTCGACCGCTTGGGAATCCGTTCCTATGAATCACCCTATCGCGTGGGACAGTTTGAGATGCCGGGTAATGTACCGATGCAAAAAGATGGTTAACGACTACGTTATCCAGCGCATCGAGACAGGTAAAGTCAACGGCGTTGAACACACGGAAACCCGAAACTTGTACCGCGTTTCATACGTGGCTGGTTCCGGAGACCCCGAAGCACGAGCGTACCATCTTGCGTACGTCAAGCGTGCTTGGGAAGGACACGACGCCCTGACTGAGTCAGAGCAAGAAGTTCTTGAGAACGAAAAGGACGGTTCGGGTAACATCGAAATCGAACCTTACGTCGAGGGTGACATCCACGACACTTCGTACTACGCGCAAGCGAGAGAACTCATTGTGAGCCGCTACAAGCAGGAAATCCACACGATTGACAATCGTGTGTGGCGAGACAAGGTCCGCCAACTTCTGCTGAATCGTTTCAACGCAATTCCTTTCACGGCCATTCGTGGTGCTTTCGTGGTGCCCGATGCGCGAAAGGGAGACGAACTACTCGACGGGGAAGGCAAGCGTACTGCGCCTGCTTACCTTGACGAACTCGACGCTCTCAACGAATTGATTCGTTGGTTTGGAGGAGAGGCTGTCCAACAGCAAACAATCCAACTACAAAACGAGAACCTCCCCGGAGTTGAATCCGAGGAAGAAGAACAGAATCAAGAGACTGAACAGTCTCTTACTGAGCAACTGCAAAGAATGCACCGTTCACGTTGTCAGATGACCATTATGGGTTACATCGACGACGATTCACAGCGTGCTGAACTGCAAGAAGCGATGACCTTTGAAATCAACCGAATTATGGGCGATTACAACAAGGAAGTCCTACGAACCGTCAACATGATGAAGACCGATGACCAAGAGGCTATCGACCGTCAGACGGCAAGGCTCGAAAAGAAGAAAGCCGAGACACAGAAGGCTCTCGAGTTCTACTGTGGTGGTGACTACGTTGAAGGTGTCAACGTACACGAGGAACTACACCAGCCAGCAATGGCCGGTTTGATGACGCGCTTGAGCGCTCTTGGTTCCGAAGGTATCAACACCTCTCGACTTACCAACCTCGTCAACTTCGACGAATCAATTTCTTCGTAAGAAGAACAAACGGGCCAATAGGCCCATAGAATCGAATCAAATCTTAAATGATACAACACAAACGTGAGATTCATAGATGTCTACTAAAGACACGATAGTGCGCCCCAACGGGGCGAAATGGGACACGGTGAAGTTCGCCTGTCCTAAGTGTGGGGCTACTGAAAGTTTTCAGTTCCACATGATTGATGACGAGCAACACTTCGTAATGGTTTGCGGCGAATGCCGTGAGGACATTTACGACTATTGGCAATCAGAACGCTACACTCACTTGCCTTCCGATGTGGAGGCACCGGAGTGGCCGTTTGAGCCTGTCGTAGACGACACTCAAACATTCGAAGTGCTCGTACCCATCGACGACGATGGAGAAATCATTGCGGAAGTCGACGACTTCCGTGGCAAGGACTGTGACGTAGTCTTGCCTGAAGTCGCCAAGTCTCTTGGTGAAATCAAAGAAGAACGTTGACGGCCGTAAGGCCATAGAACCGAACCAAAGACCAAGAGTGACAAAGTGACTGTTAGGTTCACAGATGCTACACACAATTGTAGGATTGGTGATTGCTACCATTATGGTGTGCAATTTTCATTGGCGTGGAAGTGAGACAGACGCGGGGAAGTTTTTCATCCGTGAGTACTACTTCGAGCCAAGCAAGGACAACAAACGTCTACTTGCAATAAACGGGGAGAAGTTGAAGACACGGACCCCCGCCGAAGGGTTCTTTCGTGCAATGAATCGACGAATCGACCCAAAGACCAACATGAGCGAAGAGGCGATGAAAGTCGTCATCGACGGCATGGTCGCACAGCATGTTGCTGGGAGCGTAAAGTATGCACCAGCAGGATACCGCAAAGGAGAATACCGCCCACAAGGTGGTAACTGCTAACACGGCCTCACGGCCATAGAGCGAAATAATGTTTGAGTATTGTAAGAACGTTGAGCGCTCGCAGAACCGAATCATAGTGACCGAATTGCATCGTCACGGAAAGGTTCACAGATGAAGGCAGATGTCCAAATCACACTCGAAGACAACGAAGTCTTCGGGGTACTGCGCAGACTACATCAAGTACTGCGTAAGAGAGAGAATCCAAATGCGGAACCTCTTGTTGAGTCTATTCTTGAAGAAGAAAATGAAGAACAAGAAACCGTGTACGAGGAGTGGTCAAAGCCACCCCCAAATCAACGTAATTGCACGCTGTGTGGCGTCGAACTCATTCGAGGAGAAAACATTTCTTCGAAGAGGCTCGATAAGCGAGACCATGTGTGCAACCCGTGTCACGGGTCTACGAAGAACCGTACAAAGGTAAAGCAACGGTATTGTTACCGGTGTGGTATTGCTCTCGACGATTCGAACTTCGGAAGCAGGCGGTATTGCATTTGTAAAGGATGTAAGGAACTTGACAAGAAGTCCGACGGCCACGTAACTCTCACGGCTGACCAACGAACCCAATGGGCTCGTGAACGCCGTGAAATCGTAGGCGAAACAATCACTCAACCCGGAGCATTCCGAGGTGCGCTCATCACGGAGCACATCCGAGGGTCGCACTACAAGGTTCAACTCCCAAGTGGAGATGTGATTGACGCCAAGCACAAGAAGCAGAAGACCCTTGGTGGGGACGAACTCGGTGCTGGATGGAGTAAGTGGGAAAAACGGTCTTGATGGACCATAGATGGACCTAATTGGAATCATCATGTTAGTGTTGACATACACGCTGATTGGCTTCGGCTTCGCGTGTGGTTTTGCACTATTCAGATGGGTGGCCGACAAACGGCGCGCCCGTAAGCGACAGAAGGAAATCATTGCAAAGCACAAACATGTGCCTGCCAGCGTAGACCGAAGACTGAGGGGACTCTGATGGAGCCTTCAATCACATCGGTTCAACTACAACGCGTTTGTAGAGCATGGGAGATGAACAATGGGTACGCTGGATGGAAAGAGTTCGCCTCTTCCTTCACGTTCCTACATCTTGACGACACTCACGATGAATGGGTGTTGGAGAAGTCGCTACACAAAGCATACTTGAGCCACGGATGGCCACTCATTGAGTGGTTGCTCAAGAAATCGGAGGCATGACCTCCATAGGACGCTGAATCAAGGAACACGAGGGGCAATGCCCCGATGACCTTGTTCAATCGCAAGCCTCGTTCAACGACGTTAACAGACGTCGCGACGCGGGCGCTCGCGACGCGGCGACAATGACGCAACAGACGCAGCCCTACGTGTTTCACTCGGCTTGCGATTCGTATAGCGTCTATACATCTACTCGAAGACGGTGGTGCCTCATCAGGCATCCATTGTGGAAAGCCGGCTGGGCTGAGGACATTGAGTTCTTCATACCAAACGAATGGCTCTTCCAGAACTTCGAAGATTTGGTGGTCAACAACAGGAGTCTCGATGTAGATTCCATTTCCTATTTCCGAATATTTTCGGAAAGTTCCGGAATATTCTCCCGCGGCGCGGCAAGTTCTGCGCAAAGGATGACGGATACGGGAGGAAATGTTGTGGATACATCTACTACGTGAAATTGGTCACGAATACGGCTGCTAACAGTTCCCGAACCGGGGATGACCGGACAGCGGTGTATGGCCAAAAGGAGAATATGGGTAAGGGTGAATACGGGAAGGGAACTTTCCGTGCAGACCAATTTTGTATTCTTGACACATTAGGACAATGACTTGGGATATTGTATTTCAGGTTCAATCACGATTGGCTCTTCGTACCAGACGAAGGGTCCTCTGCGGACGCAGCAATAGTTGCGCATATGCGGATGGTATCCAACAGAAAATCTGTCTGATACATCTACTGAGCAGAAATCATCCACGATAGGTGGACGAACACGGTCACACGTGACGTCGACGAACGCTGGATTAGTTCGTGATGCTGTCCAACTACTGAACCTAATATTCACAACTTCTCGGCGAAGTAATGTGAAAATGGTAACAGGTGTTGTAATACCTGCAATCTGCCATTGGTGTTCGGTGATGAGTAGTGGTGTAATCGGGTATTGGATACCCATGACAATGTAGTAGAGTTCCTGAAGAGTTCTGAAACTCAGGGGAGCGAAAATGGAGCCATATGCTCCGCTCACCAGACCTCATAGATGTATAAGCCGTAAAAACATGGAACTACGACCATATTACGACCGGTCACTCTGAAGGGACCTGATGGTTTGTCAAAATTGACAAAAATCTGCCCGCTGGAAATCTCAATACAACGGCCGTGCGACATCGTCGAATGGCAATGATGTGGCATTCCATAAAGCCATACATGTATGAGATGCCAAAGGAGTGCAATCAGTAGTTATTCTTGTTCTACCCCGGTTACAGAGCGGTAGAAATCTCGAATCCGAGTAGTAAAACAGGTCAGTCTAAACGGGTGGAGGTATCGTAATCTGAATCAATTGTATTCGGATTGCGCGTTCACCGAGACGCACCATGTAGAACGCGATGATGGTAGAGTGACCCCTCTACCGTCTCCTTGAGGATAGGCGTCCTCAGAACCGAATCCCAAGTGGAGAATTGCAAAAAAGACGAATGGTTCACAGATGTCAGAAGACATAAAATTGTACGAGGAGGAAGACCTTCTCGTTAAGTTGACACGCGACATGAAAAACGCGGCGTCGACGTTAAAGAAACCGGAAGTACGGTTTCTTGTGGAAGCATACTACCGTATGCAAGAGCAGAGAATCAGGTTTGCACATCAGATGCGAACGATGAAGGAGTTCGGTGAACCGAACACATTGCTCGATTGGATGTACAAGCAAGCACAAACGCTTGAGAAGCAAGTTGCAGGGGCGCTCGATGCGTACTCTACCAGCAACCGCGTCGGAGAATGGCTTCGGTCTATCCCCGGCGTCGGGCCTGTCATCACGGCAGGTTTGATGGCTCACTTGGACATTGCACCTTGGCGCTGCAACAACGTAGCGCTCAAAGGGAAGCCGAACCTCCCATGTACTGCGGAAAAAGGCGCTTGCACAGACACGTGCGGGCACGAGCCTATCCAATATGCAGGACAATGGCACACCTTCGCGGGTCTTAACCCGCGCATCGTGTGGGAGAAGAAGACACGTCGCCCGTGGAACACTCCACTCAAGACGCTCTGCTTCAAGTTGGGTGAGTCTTTCGTCAAGGTACAAAACCACAAGGACGACTTCTATGGGACAGTCTTCGTCGAACGAAAAGACGAAGAGTGGAAGAACAACTACGAGGGTGGCAACGAAAAGGCTGCTGAACTCGCGTTGAAGAAGAAGAAATACGGAAAGGACACCAACGCATACAAGTGGTACACGGGTCAAATTGACCCCGCTTGGGCGAAGGAAGTTTGGGAGAGCGGTAAATCGTTCCCTCAGACCATTCCGAAGAAAGCCATCGTCGGAGAAGGCAAGGGAACCCCGATGCTACCGCCTGCGCACATTCACGCACGGGCGCGTCGCTACACGGTGAAGTTGTTCCTTTACCACCTTCACGAAGTGATGTGGCTTGCGGAACAAGGCGAGATGCCGCCGCCGCAAACGTTCTTCGAAAACGCAGAGAGCCGAATCCCGGTTCCTCTGTTCCCAAACTCACCGCAACTGCGCGTTTGAGTTTAAACGGCCCTTAGCGGCCATAGAGCGAAATAATGGATACCGTATATCAAGAAGGATGAACGCTCACAGATGAAAACGATTGGAAAGCCAATCACTCCTGACAAACTCGCAGAGGAACTGTGGGTTGACATCATGGAGGACTACAAGTTCATGACGAACTTGAATTGGCTCAAGAATGTGTTTCGTGGTCTGAAAGTGGGTGGCATTTGGGGATACCCCGAACACTTACGTTTTTTCAAGAAAATAGACGACACTCACTTCATTGAAGTCACACATGACGAGGCGTGAGCCTCATAGAACCAAATCATACCAACCGAAATGCAGATGTTTCGCATGGTTCACAGAATGGGATTTGAAGTCCACTCAGAAGAGAACCCCGACTACGTTGCCAAACTCACAGTTTGGGAATGGAGTCGGTTTCTCGACATGCTTCTGTACGTATCAGGGGCAATAAAAATGGAAACAATGTTGAACAACATCATTCACATTAACCTGCTGGAAACTAAGGCGCTAACCCACGGGCACGACCCCGATAAGGTTGCCAATTTAGACATCACCGAGCACAAATCGAAGATAGAAGTATCACGCGATGAGGACACAGAAGTGAACAGGATGGAAATTATAGACACAGATTTGCCGGACGGCAGAAAACTGTTTGTCGGTGCTTCTGTCGCAATCCGTAAGGACGCCTCTGAAGAGGTAGAACAATATCTTGCAGAGATGGCGGCTGTGTCTATCGGTGCATTTCAGCACATTGAAGACAAGATGTTTGCAGCAAGAGGGAAGATACCGAAGTCGGTATCGGGCCGTAACTACTTCCGTGAACTCGGTCGTAACGGCACTCTATTGCAGGGAGATGAGATTTGGGCAATCTACGATTGCTTAACCAATTTCCTCCCGCCGGGCTTCCCTGACATGCTCAGGGAGACCATGTTTCCAAAGAAGAAAAGAGTCGTGCCGAAGTTAACAAAGAAACAATCGGAGGCTTTGCAGGAGTTCATACAAGAGAACATCCAACCACATGACATCGCCAATTGGCCACGTCTATTTGGTGTTCTTTCACAGACTCTTGCAAACCAAGAGAAACTCTGCATTTCTTAAACGGCCTTATTGGCCATAGAACCGAACTATAACACAAGAGGTGCACAAAACACGAATGGTTCACAGATGTGGGAACACAGTATCCAACAGAAGGGTGACGGAGAAGAAGTCATCCTTGTATTCGGTGATGCAAACGCCGGAGAGAAGGGATGGATTGTGGCAGAGATGCCTTACCATGACCTTCCACAACTGCAAGAAGAACAGCAGGTTCGCGCCATGATGATTTCAGGCGCACCGTTAGCCTACAAGGTTCTCGCGGACATCAAGGAAGATGCCCTCGGGATGGTAGAGCAATTGAAGACTGTTCTCGGAGAGTACAGCCCTATTTTGGGCGTGTTCAACTCCATTGCATTACAAGCAGACAGAGCATTGGCTTACGGGCCACCGTCTGACGAGGAGGAATGACCTCCATAGAGCAAAATATGGAAAACGAATTGCATTTACGTTGAATGCTCATAGAACCGAAACATGGTGCGAGAATTATAGATGAACCGTATGGTTCACAGATGACTAAGAAAATATGGTCTTGTGACGTAACCATCTATTACAGATGGTCGAACAAATCTGAAAAATTGAAAATGAAGTTCGAAAACGTCAAAGGTAGCACTCCAAATGATTGTTATCGAGACACTTGTGAGCAACTATTGTTGACGAACGAAGTGTTGAGAAAGATAGATGAAAACGGCCCAATATTGGTAATCCTTGGTGGATGTGCCGTATTCAACTTCGAGGAGTAATCCTCATAGAACCGAAACATCTCCTTGGTAATGCACATTGCAGATAAGGTTCACAGATGCCAAATTGGTGCATAAACGAAATCGCCATCCAAGGCGATAAGGGCGAACTCAAGAAGTTCGCCGATAAGTCAAAGGGCAAGGACCTCTCTCTTGAGACGTACTACCCTGAACCCAACTACGAAGAAACAGAAGTGCCGGAGGCGTTCCCCCATATAGGGGGAAGTTCTCCGGATTGGTGGAATTGGAGAGTCACAAATTGGGGAACCAAGTGGGACCTCTGTGACACCGAAGGCCAAGATTGGGTAATCCGTGGAGACGGATACCCGACCAACCCCTTCCGCTACGAGTTTCATTTCAATACAGCGTGGTCTCCGCCGGAGGCCGCGTTCACTAAAATCAGCAAAGACTTCCCCGAACTGACGTTCGTGTTGAAGTACGCTGAGGGTGGGTGTGACTTTTCGGGACAACTCACAGTAAAGAACGGTGAAGCCCTTGAGGGCACGTTCAACGGCTCTTACGCCGAGTACTGTGTACAACTTGGATTTGAGGATGAGTGGCCGCCTGAGTGGCACCCTGACCATCCTTCACAACAAGAGGACGACGCATGATGCGTCATAGAATCACTTATGGCTGGTTGTAGCGTGGACGTAACATGCCAAGCGCACTACAAAAGAAAGTACAACCTGTCGGACCTCTTGCAGATATTGTGGGGTCCAAGAAGCAAACTCGTGGGGAAATCACAAAGAAACTGTGGGCCCACATTAAGAAGAACGAACTCCAAGGAGAGAAAGGCGACACCTGCAAGTACAACGGAAAGTTGTACAAGGGTGGACAAGTCATCTTCTGCGAAACTGACGAGATGTACGACCTTTGTGGCAAAGAGAAAATCGCCATGACGGAACTTACCGCAATCGCGAACAAGTACATCGAGTGATTCATAGAACCTAATCATTCGGAAAGTACTGCATTAAGTCCGTATGGTTCACAGACATGTCTGAAGAAGACAACGAGTTGACCGAGGAACGCATGGCGGAACTCGAGTTGAAAGTCAGAGCGACTACACAAGTCACTATGACACCTGATGGCGAAGAACACGGTTTCCCCGAAGGAACCGTATGGCTGTACTCACAAGGAATGTGGGACAACCACGACATGCCCGATATTGAGATGCGTGGAGTACCTACGTCATTTCAAAACGTGGCTGGAAAAGTCATCAACGAAATGAACGCATACCGACTATTTCACAAAGATAGCAAACCGTTTCTGCCGGGCCAATCAGTAGGTTGGTCTACGGGACATTTTGTAATCCACAAAGGTGAAGATTGGAACGGTATGTACACTTGGAAAGCAGACCAAATGTTGCGTCTGCTGCCACGAGAAGTGGAAATGCCTTGCGTCAGTTGTGAAGCACGCGACGCAGGAATCGAGCCTTAAATGGCTCATAGAGTCGCATCAAATTGTATGAAATGCACATCGTAGGAATGGCTCATAGATGAAGATTTTTTACCATAGTAGGTTTTTGGATGCTATATTGTATATGGCATTTATTCTCTTCGCTACAAACGATTTGGTATTACCGAAGATTGGTATGGACAACACATACCAAGGACTTGGTGGTCGTATCCTATCCTTTATGATGGTTGGATTATACGTCGTGGACCGAATCATGTGCTCACGTAAGATGCGCGACGTTCAGTTCAAATTGAGACAGCGAAAACGACAACGCCGTCTGAAAAAAGAGCGCTATCTCAAGGAGAAGGCGGAAATGAAGAGAAAACTCGAAGAAGTGGATTCTTCTTTGTCTATGGAGCAATACCGCCTCTTATTGAAAGACGCGGGTATTCAATATGAAAAACATAGGCAAACGTCTGCTATCACATCATATAATGATGGTAGGCAGACTGTGGAAAAACACCACATCAACTACGAAGACGCTTGAGCGTCATAGATGAATTGGCGTGAAGAACACACGCAATGTCTACATCGCAAGAAAGACGGAACCCGTTGTCAACTCGACACGGCTCCCGGCGACTTTGCATGTCGACATCACACCATCGCGGTCAACGACTTCATTGAAGACCCGATGGCAGTAATCGCCAAGTTCAGGCAATACTTTCCAAAGAACCACCATCCAGCGTGCGACAGGAAAGGACAGAACGATTGTGACTGTCCCGACCGTACGTTTGGTGAACTCGCAGGACTCGCGTATCAGAGAGCGGCAAGAACGTCACTCCAACGTACACGACTACACCGAGCAATGGTTCGAGAAGAGATGCGATACCGTACAGACCTCATTCGGAGGTACTACAACAGCATCGACGAAAGTCACCTGTGGTTGGGAATGCCCAATCCAAAATGGCGACAAATCAGGTACTTCGTGTGGAATGACGAAGAGGAACGCATGATTGTGAAGAAGCATGACAGAAGCATCCGTAACAAGACGCAACTGCTCAAACTGCTTCGACGCGAAGCACCTCATCACGTCTACTACACGACCTCACAATTCCGCAACCCTGCGGAAGTGGGACCCGACCCGTTTTCGAAATCGGGTCGAGACAAGTACATCAAGAAGAACGCAAAGCGACTCGCTCGCAAAGAAGGCAAGACCAAGGACAAGAAGCGCATCAAGGAATTGATGTATCCTGTCTCTCAATGGTCTGACTACGGAAACGCGTTCATTGAACAAGAGATGTACTTCGATGTGGACTATGAGATGGAGACGTTCCAAGAGTCAGCGCAAGAGACGCTACGGCTCGCGGAGTTTTACGAAACCATCAACCACAACGGTTGCGACAAAGACGTCCACTACGTCTTCTCAGGAGGTAAGGGCTTTCACATGGTAGACTTCGGATATAGTGTCCGGAAGTCTCACGGTGACAAGTACTCCGATAGAATTGCAAGAACGATTGCTTTCGAGAAAGAAAAAAGTGGACTATTCAAAGGCGCTGCCTTTGCCGCTATGGATATGAGCCGACGCTACAAGAAGAGGCTCATCAAGCGGATTCGCAAACAAGGAATCCTACTCGATTACGAGGTTACCGTCGACCCGCGTCGTATCATTCGACTGCCGGGAACGATTCATGGCAAGCGCGGTCGCGTATGCCGAATCATCGACAAGAACGACCTACACAACTTCGACCCCGGTCCTACGTTGTGGTAGAGGTCATAGAGCAAAACAATCTTAGTGTAATACAAGGTCGATGTACGCTCATAGAACCGAATCATATCAGGCGAATTACAAATTGTCAGTATGGTTCACAGATGGCACTTAACATCAAAGAGTACCTCACCGTATGGAGGGGCTACAAAGACGACGGGAGACCGAAAGTCTTCGCAATGAACAATGATGCAGAAATCATTCATGATTGCGCTATTCGAGGCTCCTTTGATGACCTCGAACGCACATGCAGGGAGTTCATTAAGGACGTATACAAGGATGGGGGCCCGGACGTATTGCACTTGTACGATACAGGTGTTTCGTTCGCGCTATACAACTTGTTACGCGCATGGCAGATTTGGCATGAGAGCACAGGTAACTCCACGAAGGGGTTGACTCTGTTCTTCAAGCCTCAAGAAGCCGAATCATGGATTCCATATCCGTGGTTCAATTACCGGCCCGAATGAGTGGCCATAGATGGGCACAAAGAGATTTAGCCTGTATCGCCCCGGGGCGACACAAGAAACGCAAAACCGCGAGTTCGTGGAGTGCGAAGTTAACGTAGAGAACGGCGTAGCCGACATCCAAATTGAGATGTTGGAAGGGTTCTCTGCTAACATGCGAATGGGATGGGATGGGGAGAAACTCATAATCTACATTCGTGATAGCGAAGGGAATGCGGAGAACATCCGTATCTACAAGCAGAAGGGGCAATAGGCTCCATAGAGCAAACATGGTCAATGAAATACAAACTATGCGAACGCTCACAGAACCGAATCAAATCTCTGGTATTGCAGGGTCATAGAGTGGTTCACAGATGGAAGTAACTTTCTCAAAGGTGATTGAGTGAGGAAGAGGTCAATCCTCATCCCAATCAACCCTGACCCTGAACCAACAGAGTGGGAATTGTTCCACGAATGGTTCATGGAACAGGCTGAAAAGCAATACGGGGAACTGTGTGCTGAGTACAACACACACGCACACAGACTGCAACTGTACGTGGAAAACATCCACAACATGGTGTTGCAGCAATGTCCCGAGTTCATTCAACTCGGACTATGGAACCCTGTTAGAACGAAGGAAGGAACAAGCATTCCTTTCGACGAGGCTTGAGCCTCATAGATGTACGTAGTGTACACGGACGGTGCATGTGTTGCCAATGGCGCGATTGACGCGCGTGGCGGTATGGGTGTCTACTCCGAAGACCTTGGGTGGGAAATCAGCACCCCGTGGTCATTCGAAGAGACTCCGACAAACCAAAGGTGCGAGATGATGGCTGTGGCACTTGCCATTGCAAAATCGAAACACCTTGAGCAACACATTCACATTCGCTCTGACTCAGAATACGTAGTCAAGGGCATGACAGAGTGGCTGGGCGGTTGGAAACTGCGCGGCTGGAAGAACAGCAAAGGGAAGCCTGTAAAGAACAGGTGGCTTTGGGAACTTCTTGATTCACTCGTAATTGGCAGAGATGTCACGTTTGAACACGTTCCAGCACATGTTGGAATCCATGGGAATGAGATGGCTGACCAACTCGCCTATGGAGCAATCCAAAAAGAGGAAGAAAGTACACTTTTGTGACGGATTGTTTAACAAACACTATACGCCCGCTTTGGGCATAGATGTCTAAGATGACAGAATACGGTGACGATGACGAGGTATTAAATGACTACCGAGCCATCGTTCAAATGGCAGCAGAAGGCGTTGAAGAATACCTTGCTGTCGTCGATGAATTGCAGATAGCAAGCATCGAACATGGAAAGATTGACGAAGATGTGGCTCTCAAGTCCAACAAGTGGGCAGGAAAACTCATCGAATCAATAACGGAAAGCATGGATAGTGAAGGTGTAGTACCACACTATTACATCGCAGCATTGATAGAACAACTTCATCAAGTGGGGTACTTCTATTTAATGCAAGGTCTTAGTGAATGCCAAAACAAGAAGTTCGTGGAGGCGTTTATCTGATGAAAATCACAACAGAATATGTCAATGAGTTCGAAGCAATTCTCAAGGAAATTACTCAATTTTCTATGTCTTGGATTCGTGGCGAAATCACCAGCATCGAAGGACCAACTCGTACAAGCGAAGTCGGGCCCGGTGCCATTATGACAGAAATTAACCCTGTTGAATACCCCAACATACTCATCTCTCTTATTGAGAGTGAAGGCAGAATTGTTGGAACAAGAATAAGTCACGTGGACTACGTTGTCCCTGTGGTTGAAGTTCCACCACCTACTGCCATGTTGGCACAAGACGCATGAGCGTCATAGAGCAAAATAATAAAACCGAAGTGCATCAAATACGTATGCTCACAGATGGAACCCTATCACACATTTAGAAAACTCGACGCAGATGGCGTTGAGCACATTGTTCGGGTCTTTCAAGACCCCGACCCTGAATCGCCGAAACACGCGTACCTTAACCCTGTTCAAGAGAACAAACCGGTACTGTTTGTGACGGCTGAAAGCGGTTGGAACTACACGGACGCCGTTATGGATGTCGTGTACCCGACCGTAGGGAACTCATGGGAAGACCTGCTCGAGTATGCTGTACAGCAACTCGGACCGGGCGATAGTGCACATTGGAGCCACGCTCCACTATGGGTGCACGAACACGGCGGCATTTGTCGATTCCATACAGGCGGTAGAACCTGCCAATGGGAATCGTACCAATGCGGCTGGGCTATCGCAAGACCCGGGGTCACCGAAGAAACAATTCAATCGTATGTCAAAGAGATGGAAACGTATCTGACCGGAGAGGTCAAAATGATTGAGTACGAGAACTCCAATGGAGAGCACGAACTCATCGGTCACATCTACGACGATACGACGGATTACGAACATTGCTTGGAAGTTGCTTATGACCTTGGGTACCCCAAGCCTGCGACAGTTGAACAAGAATTAGTTCGTAAAGAAGACGCATGAGCGTCATAGAACCGAAACAAGTACGCAGTATTGCACTTCCTTAGTTTGGTTCACAGATGGAAAAAAGAATCCGATACTTTGGTTTCGACTCAGAATGGGTGAGAGTCAGGCACATTACGCCTGCAACGATGAAACCCAGACATTTGATTCGAATCAACAAAAACAACGAACTAAGGTTTGTTGTAGCAAGTAGGTCCTTGTGTACCTTCGATGAGAACGTCAAGTTACCCCGCTATATAATTGACGGGGACTCGACACACAAACTATTCGTCGAGAGAGATTTCGAGAGTGGAAAGGGTTGGGCAACAGTCCTTGAAGAAAATCTTACCATTGGGATGTTGACCACACCAAAAGACGGCCGGAAACGGGCGGTCCGTTACGACCTCGAGAAAATCACCGAAAGGGATATTCGAAAAATGCTAATGGAAACCAAGTTCTACTTGCAAATTATCGACGTGATATTGCCTACTTTTGAAACAAAAGAACAGAGCAATATCGCATATGAAGACGCTTGAGCGTCATAGATGTACGAAGATACATTGAATAAGAGCAGAGACATTCGTCTCATGTGCTCCATGGAAGAGCCTCGCAAAAGCGAGATTCTATCAAAATTGCAGCAAGAGGCTGCGGAAATAGTCAACGAAGATTGGAAAGGACAAATCCTCCCAACAATGGCGACTGAAATAACGGAGAGAAACCAAGACATCCATAATGGAATGTACCTCAAGGTTGCTCTCACAACACACGCAATGAAGAGGCTATGGGATAGAAGACCATACGCTCTAACCGTTGCTTTAGGACGGAGTGCTATGCCCATTACCGGGCATATTAACGGGCCAACATGGCCTGAAAAGAAGGCGAGACGCCTTCACTACATGCTCAAAATGTCCATCAAAAAATGTCATTTTGCATACGACTACCACGACCCAAGCACGATTTATGTGTATTGGCGTCCTTTTGGTTTGTTCGTTTGTAAGATTCGACGAAAGGATGATGAAGTAAAATGGGACAAGCAAAACAATCAAATTGTCAGTCCTATGGACTTCCACTTGACGTGCATCACTTTCGTTTCTAAGGTTCCCAAATGGGTCGACCTTGGACCTGCTGCTTCTCCAATACGAGAGTACCAGCAGATTCTTGACAAAAAATCGCTGCACGAATGGATGCTCGGTCTTATGTGCCGAAAACACATGCGTACGCGATACAAGAGCAAGCAGTCAAGACGTGCTCGTTTAGAGAATGTCAAGAGAGAAGCCAGCAACTTGTTTGAAACAATGAAGTTGGTTATGCAAGATGATTACTTTGACGTCTCATGAGAGACATAGATGTCTGATGAACAGAAGACAGGTGTCGACACGACTCACATGCGGGAAGTCCGCTTTGATGTTGTGAAGATTGAAAACGGCGTGCCGGTTGCGCAAGTCGTTGGCGTTGATGGCCAAAGCCTCAAGGAACCCATCACTATGGTGCGGTTTGATGAGATGGTCAATAGCATTGGTGACAAGATTGCCGATGTCATGCTAAAGGCTGTTGAAAGCGCGGCCGATGTCGAGAAGACTATCTCTTCCTTAACGGAATCAGAGAAGATTCTCGCAAACTACCTTGTCAGGTACTCGGCTTGGCGTTTCGCCGTGGAGTCGAACTTGCCAATTTTCGTTTTCCACCCCGAGAGCGTCCCCGAGGAATACCTTGTTGACGATACAGCAGATGCTGTCTCTACTGCTTTCCGCAAGCAGGGGTATCGAAAGGTCAAGAAGGCGGGTAAGAAGGTGTGGGTGCCTGAAACCGCTTATGACAAGGATGATAATTGACGGCCGAAAGGCCATAGAGCAAAAACAATTTGTCAGAATTACAAAGGATGCGAATTGCTCATAGAACCTAAACATTGGAAAGGAATTACATTCACTATGAAAGGTTCACAGATGACTGTTGAAGCACAACAGAAAGAACGTGTCACGTACTGCGGTATCGCAGACGCACACGGAATCGAGTCTTTCCAAAAGAAAGACGGAATGGACCCGCAGGGGGCATTCATAATGCAAATGCGCGCTGGTCTGAACAGACAGCGACATGCGGTCTATTACGAGGTAGACCTTCGGCCACAGGATGCCGAAATCATCATGGGGATAGTCAAAGGAAGTCAGAACAAGTACGAAGTCAATGGTAAAACACATTCGAAATATGCGTACGCTCTCCTTTGGTTGAAGGACAAAAACGTGGCACCTGAGTACGGTGTCGCTGCTAACGGTTGTTCAAGTGAATCCCTGTTTAACTCGTGGGAATTGATTCCAAACCCAAGGCTCGACCCTTGGGGCGGAGACTATGCCGACTCGGAGGAATGACCTCCATAGAATGTCTGAAAGGATATGGAGAGTAGACATACCAATCTGTCACGTCAACGAGGACCTCATGAAAGAGATTTCCTTCCTGTTGATAATGAACCCCGGATTGGATGTTGATACGAGAGTGGTCGAAAAGAAATCGAACTGCTCAAAAAAGTCGAAGACTGAAAAACCTGCAAAGGCAAAAAGCGAAGTTGCAAAGAAGACAAAGAAGGGCATGGACAAACTGAAAAAGTCCAAGCGTGCCTTTACCCAATCACTTTACGGTTGGAATGTCAAAAAAGACGGAACCTTGAAACCTAATTGGAGAGAACAGGCTGTTATCGACGAAATGCGATATTGCTACTATGTGGAACACATGAGTAGAGGGAGAATCGCAAAGAACCTAAACGAAAGAAAGGTCAAAGGAAAGCGTGGTGGAAAGTGGCAAGCCGGAGGCGTGGCACGTATTCTATCCAACGATTTCCACAAGGGAAGAAACGACTTCAAGAAGCCTAAGTGGTTCTTGAACAAGAAAATCCCCGAAATGACTTGGGGCAAGGAGCCCAAAGTCGTCCCGTGAGGGGCATAGAGCAAAACAATCTTCGTGTAATACATATGCTACGAATGCTCATAGATGTACGGAAGACGACGAGACAAAAACGTCAATTCAGGAGACCTTCACAAAGTTCACGTCACTATCAAGAATCTTGAGAGGATGATGACTATTCAGAACAGAATCTTGGAACGTATCGCATCAGCGTTAGAAGACGGTGATGCTTAATGTCATGGTTTGGTGATTTTGCAAAGCACAGGCGAACCATCAAAGAACAAAACAAGCAAATTGAAAAGTTGGAAGATTCAGTCCAACACCACAAAAGGCTCTACTTCAAGATGAAGGAAAAACATGACAAATTGCTGGCTGCTCTGAAAGCAGCCCTTGAAGACGCTTGAGCGTCATAGAACCAAACCATAAACAACGAAATGCACCGGAGGAATATGGTTCACAGATGCAACTCAGACCGCATTACGATAGGCCCGACAGTCTCATTTCAGAGTACGTAGGGGCCGTAGTGGCAGCGACCGAAGAGTCGTATCCACATTGGGGCTGTGACTTGAAGTCAATGTACCCGACCAGCCTTCACTACGCATACGCGATGTATGACTACGTTAGGAAGCAACAAACGATGGAACGACAATTGATTCCATTTGACGACGCTTGAGCGTCATAGAACCGAACCATAAAGGTGGAACTGCATTAAGCGTGAATGGTTCACAGATGTCTGAAGACAACAAAGGAGCGAGAAGGTTCAATCTTCTCGAAGCAGAGCGTGAGCGAGAAATCGCTCGTGCTCAACAGAACGAAAGGTTGGTGACTAACCAACAAATGATGGACTTCATGAAAGAGGCTGACCCTGAACAAAAGTTCGCGGTCAACTCTCGGTACATCTATGAAATGATGAGTCACGACGCAAGTTCGATGTACGAATACGATGTAGAAGACAATCGTATAGACGCGAAAGCGTTACTCGACTTGCTGTATCAGTACTACAACGCTATCGGGATGAGTTCACTCATTGCCGAACTGTACTACTTGAACAGCGTTGCATACTCCGAATACGAACCATTGACAAAAGGTGGGCGTCTCGGGGGTAGAGGCAGAATCATTCACAAGGACGGTACCGAAGAGGACCAAGAGCGCGCTGAGAAGTTCGCTGACTTGTGGCAAGAAGCAATCTACCGTAGGTATGACATTGCCGAAAAAGAAAACGACGCTTGAGCGTCATAGAACCGAATCATTCCGAGGGAATTACAAATCACCTATATGGTTCACAGATGGCATTAACATGTCCGGATTGCGGTCAAGAGACCGCTTACGTCCGAGTCGGCATTTACGTCGACCCGTACGACACGAGCGTGGAGGCCCTGTCAGAACAGGTAGCCGACATCATCGGGGCAGGCCCCGAAGACTTTGACGACGAATTGGAGGTCGTCTGCTCCGAGTGTGAAGCAGAGGTGCCGTACAGGCTTGCCTTTGCTGCGACTGTTCGCAGTCGCGCTCACCGTGAAGCAAGCGACGACGCCATGTCGTACCGTCACGCTCTTGCAGGAATCGTTCACATGTTTGGACGCCTGCCAATCGCTGAGAACGAGGCTTGGACTGAAGACCAGCACGAAGCCTACGAAGCGGTTCACCGTCTGTTCGCGGTTCTTGATGAACCTGAACAAGACGACACCTCGGAAGAGGAATGACGGCCTTACGGCCATAGATGCAAATTGAATACGCATTTCCGGAGGAATATGAGGAAGAAATCCCATACCCTAACGCGAACCTTTCTGCGGACGAAGTAGAATGGCGCATTGACGTTGACGAGACTATGATTTCTCGCAACGAAGCAATGGACGAAATGATTGGTGCGTTCTTCGACAATCTGAAGAACGCCAAGAATGGAGAACCGTTCGGACACCATGTTGTCGCCGTTTGGGTGACGATGAACGAGAGGGGCATGAGGTTCATGTCTCACTCTCGAATGGTAGATGAAAACGCTCCACAAGAAGTCATTGAAAAAATCGGAATCGGGAACAGAATCTACATCCTGAGCATCAACATGGACCCTTCGTTTGTCGACGGGATTCTTGGATACTCGGGAACAGAGATTGCTTCTCGACTATGACGGCCTTACGGCCATAGATGTATGGAAACTCATACAGTAGGTCTCCTCGATTTGGAGACTTTGACGACGCATGGAACTACCTGCGTCGAGGACGAAACAAAACAAACCGTCCATATCTTCATGCCAATGGGACACGCGTAGTGTACCTTGGCCAAGTCGCACAAGGTTGGGAATGTATCGCTCTGCGATATTGGAACACCGATGTAGTGAGATGGTACAGAAATGTAGACAACAAGAGAAACAAATGGTTCTCTGTCAACGCTCAGTACAATTCGCAAACAACGAAGAAACGTATCGAAACAAGCACGGGAGTTCCACGCCACTATTTGTGGATGGACAAGGTGACAGGACACGTTTGCTATGGAGATATTGGCGATAAGTGGGATAACAATTCAGGTTGTGAAAAGCCTGTTATTGCTGACCATGAAACATGGTTCAAGAGAGACAAAGGAGTCTTGAAGGTTCGCCACAAGAAACGTTGCGAAGCCCGAAGACAGAACATGGTCTCCGCCTTTACCAAACGAAAGTCCGACCAATACTACGAAGCAATGAACAGGCTGCACGATAAAGCCCTTCGTAGAGTCGCACTTCTCGAAGAATGGATGACCAATGGAAGCAAGAAGAAGACAGGATACAACGCCAGCAATCTGAAAAGAAAGCCGGGTATCCCTGTGGAACTTGCCAAGTTCGGAGAGAAGACAGTAGAACAGACACTTCGAGAAATCGAGATGTTCAAGAACAGAGTTACGGCTGCTCGAAATGCAGCCCTTTCTGAAGAACGACATTACGTTGACCTTCCTGAGAGATACGAGACAACAAAGAGACTCTTTTATCTTCAAAAAGAAGAGGAACGTCTGATGGAACGATTGAAAAACATTGAGTCGTACAACGAGATGCTTCAGAAGAAGAAAGAACTCATCTCGGAAATTAGAAAATTGACGAGACACGAAGAGACACTCAATTCGCTTGAAACGGCGAGGAGGACTCTGACCGAGAAACAGAATGAGTTTTGGTCGATGAAGACTAAAGTTCAGACTGCTGAACGAACAATCCGATTGGCGGAGACAATCACAACAATCAACCAAGCCAAAGTTGAGAAGGCGCGGTTGACAAGTGAAGTTGACGCCCTCAAGGAAGAACTCGCTTATCTACTGAAAATGAAGGTAGGAACGACGCCTGAAGGTTTCGTTGACTTCCTCAACCGGCTCTGAAGAGCCATAGAGCAAAACAAATCCTACGCATTGCATTATGGATGAACGCTCATAGAACCGAATCACACGAGTAGAATTGTAAAGGATTCGTAAGGTTCACAGATGGATGAAAATATCGAATTAGAATGTCCGTTCTCAGAAGCGGACATGAGATTATGGGAAATGATGTTACCAACACACGGAGCAACGCGCGTATTTGGTATCGCGTTGAAATCGGTGTTGAACGACTACTACCATGATAATCCACGAAAATACGAACTGTCAAACGAAGAATACGATGATTTCATGAAGAAAATCACGTACGCTTGGTGGAGGATGATTCGTGGAACTACCGAACAACGAAACATCAATTTTGAAGACGCTTGAGCGTCATAGAACCAAATCATTCGAACAGTATTACATTAAGGCCGTATGGTTCACAGATGACCGAACAGGACATTGAGTACATCATGGCGAGAATCGCCGCGATGGATGACGCAAAGAAGAATCTTGACCGAGCAATACGCGAGGACAAGAAATACATTCGAGAAGTCATGGGTGAGCGAGAGGAACTCGTAACCCGCTCTTACACCGCTTCGACCAAGTCTTTCAAACGACAATCGGCAATGAAGTTGGACGAAATCAGAGACATCCTCGGAGACGAGGCTGCTGAAAAGGTGACTCGCATATCTGAAGTCACCTATCTGAATATCGACCCGAGTAAGGACCCGAATTGGAAACCGTTCAAGGTCGATGGCCTTGAGTTGCTTCCTACATGGGCACGAGAAGCGTACAACATGCTTCATGGTGACTTACATGTCGAAACATGAAAGAACAAAACGGGCAATCGTAAAGATTCTCCGAGATAGCGGTCCTTTAACCAGCAAGGGAATAACGAATGCCCTTGTTGAGAGAAAGTGGTACAACATACCAAGTCCATACCAACTTGGAAATCTCATGCGTGACAAACGATTCAAAGTCGTAAGTAAAGTGCGCACGTCCTTCTGTGACAGAAGTACGAAAGGAGATTGCAACGTGTATGACGTATGATGTACGGCGAGGCATGTGCCTCATAGATGGTTAGAACGTTACTAATCGGAGTGGATGGCTCTATTGAAGTCATTGACAAAAAGGAGGGCCTCGAAGCATCGCAGGCGCTCGTTGAAGGAGATATAGAGACAATTCTGTACAATCCTTCTGCATGGTGTCTCGTAGGAAATGAAAGCGGGAAATTACATGCACAAATGAAAAAGGAAGGTTTTGAAAACAACGAAATCGGGAGACGTTTTGTAGCCGAAATGAAAGGATGTTCGGTGGATGAAATAGTCAGTCTACACGGCCCCATGTTCTTAGTGGGGTTGAATGACGAAGGAGATTTCGTAGATGTTCCAAAAGACGCAGAAGAGTCTCTTAGAGCATACGAGGGAATAACCGAACCCGACCTTTTAACCCCAATAAGGGAACCCCAAATCATGTCTTTCAGCACAATGGCTGAATACATGGAATGGAAAAACGGACTGTGATAGTCCATAGAACCAAACAAAGCCTTCGTAAATGCAATGTTGATGAATGGTTCACAGATGCTTGAAGAACAAGAACAAGCCGTGTACAATGAATTGGCACGAAGATTCCTTGAGGAAAAGAAACGCTTCAAGGAAGCAGAGGCGAGCGTGGAACGCTTGAAAGAAGAGATGAAGGAGGCCCTTAACGGAAGGGATGCAATAGTCACCAAAGACTACTCTATCACCTACTCTGAAACAAACACACGTCGCATGATGAAGAAAATTGACTTCATCGAAAAGCACTCACCGCCAAAGGTGAACGCGGACGGGCAAGTAATTCTCGGAGCAAACGGGAAGCCTGTTCTCGACACCGATGTCGGAACTAAGGTGTACGAAGAACACCTGATTGATTGTCCTTCTCGGCGTTTCTACGTCAAGAAGAATAAAGACAAGAAATAAACGGCCTTACGGCCATAGATGTCAAACGAAAGGATTGACTTGACTAAGTTTGAAGAGATGGACGTTACTTCGATGCCAATATGGTATTCGAAGATTCCTGACCTGATTGCTGAGTTGAAAAGATGTTACAAGCAAATTGATTTGCTTACGAAGGCATTTATGATGGCCGGAAACCACGGCTGCTACATGACAATATGTGAAGAGTGCGACGATGTTCACACTCTTGATGATGAATGTCCATTCATCTGTGGGTTATGTGGTGAGAAAGGTTGTGAATGCCCTGCCTCCGAGTGAGGTGACTACAAAAACGGCCTTACGGCCATAGATGTATAACATCAATTTTGGAGGTCATCGGTGTGGGTGCTGACATCTACATCTACGATGACGACTATCTGTCCTTTCAAAAAAGAGCAGATGAAATATGCGACCGTGAAGGATGGGAGAAGTATTTCGACAACAAAGAAATGCAAGCGGAACGAAAGTCCTTGAACGAAACAAGGTACTACCGTGACTCTTACAACGCTTCAAACCTTCTTTGGCGATACAGTATGAGTTGGTGGGCATTAAGCGACCAATACTGTGACGATGAAGGTATGATGGGGAAAGAAGGAATCATGGCGATTCGCCAAGGAACTTCATACCCTGTCGACGAAGAACAGATTCGTATAGACTTCGCAGACCATGAAGACGGACCTGATTCTTGGGTCGAATACTTCAAAGAGAAGAGAGAGAAACTACACGCTTTCCTTCAACTCGCACTTGAGAAAGATGCAATGCTGCTTTGCAGCGTATAGGCCGAGCGGCCATAGAGCAAAACAATGTCGACGTATTGCACGGTAATGAAATGCTCATAGAACCGAATCAAAAAATAACGAATTGTGTTGAGTATGCACGGTTCATAGGAGAGAGGATGCGAACAGTCGTCCTATGCAACAACTGTCACTTTTGAAGATGGGTATAGCATTCGAAAAGGGCTATCGGGTGCGAGCAGTCCCCGAATCAATACTGTGCCTCTCCATAGAGCAAATCATGAATCAGGAATTGCAAAGGTAGCGAATTGCTCATAGAACCTAACCATGTCTACAGTAATGCACGCCACAGGAAAGGTTCACAGATAGCGATTGGTCACAGAATCGAATCAACCTGCAAGAATTACACACAGACCGAATGGTTCACAGAATCGAAACACGTGGAAAGAATTACACATACATGGAAAGATTCACTTGAGAGAGAAGCAGACATAACGTCTACTTCTCTCTCTTTTTTTTTGGTCACTTGAAATGGTCTATTGGTAACCATTTGTTGCACTTGTGACATTTCATGTGGTGCTTACACGGCCCCATGGGTCCTGAGTCTCCGCAATGCGGACATGGCTTCACAACTACACCACCACGGCGGCGTCGTCTTCTTCGGAAGTCGGCGTCGCCATTTCTTTTTTGTCGTCTTCGATTCGCTTGTCGGCGCACAGAATCGTGTACGCTTCCCAACGAGGTACGGTGTATTCGCCCGCAACAACAAGACGGTCAAGAACGTGAGAGTCTATGTCGTTCTTCACGACGATGTCAACCTTGTCACGGCCAAGTGTGTCTCTGATGAAGTCGAACATGGTGTCGAGGTCTTCGAGCATGGCGTATGTGATTTCGATGCACGGCATTCCGGAGGAGGCGTGTAGAGAACCGGGTGTACGAAGTTGTCTCTTCAAGTCCTTGGTGATTTGGTCGGCTTCAACGCCTTTGCGTAGTTGAGTCTGTTGGACGACCATTTCAATCAGGTGCTTGATAGCGGTGACTTTCATACCGGCAATCTTGGCCCAATGGGAGAACGCCCAATCCTTTGTCATCTGTGTAAGGGCGTGGTCGTTCATCAAGAAGTTGTGAATCTGCTTGAGAGTCGGGTCCTTGATGGTCTTGCGTTCTTCGGAAGTGAATGTCGGTCTCTTGAAGACAGACTCCTTGACGTCTTCCTTCAGAGGAATCCAAGAACGTAGACGGTTCATCTGAGACTTCTCATCAGGAAGCGACCTGTACTCGTCTACCATTTCAACAAAGGTTGCCGTAAAGAGGCCGCCCCATCCGGGTACACCGCGGGGGTATAGACGGTAGTCGTACTGTCCCTGCTTTGCACTCCATACGTACTTGCTGTTGGAAACGTGCATAAATCCGCTCAAGTGGACTTGGTCTCCGCGCACGTAGTTCTCGATGTTCGTTCTCTCTTCTTTGGACATGTTAACCAATGATTCGTCTGAGACAACCATGTGGAATCCACGGTGTCCGGAAAAGCGAATTGAGATGGCGTCTGCCGGAACACCAAGGTCTCGCGTCAAGAAGACGTGAAGACGCATGGCGTTCAAGCGGGCTTGCTCTAACCCTTGGCGGTAAGTCGAAATGTTTGGAAGGTGGTCATAATCAATGTCGAAACCTATGTCGACCGTAGAGAATCCTTTGTCTTCCATTTTCCATCGAACGTGTTCGTCGGGTTTCTCTTCTTTCGTACCGAACGGCTCTCTGCGAGCAGGGTCGAAGTATCGAGCGAGACTGTGCGTTATCGAGACCGGTGGGTGGTCGTGAACGTAATCCATCAGTTGGTCCATGTCTTCGAACGCGTGGTGGCGTCGAGAATGTGAGAACATGAACTCACGACGGGGCAACGAGTCAACGCGTAGTTCTGTGCGCTCGTAAAACGAACGGAGAACCGCGTCGAAGTCGTCTACGGACATGACCATTGGTCTCACTCCGTGACAGCAAGGGTCAGGACGTTGACCATTTCAGTCGCAAGAGAACTGTTCAGGCTACCGTAGCCGATGCGTGGTAGTCCGGTGCCGTCAGGCGAACCTGAAATGTCGTCCTTTTCGACTGTAAGGTCGTGCTCGGAAAACCAAGTGACGACGTCGTCGACTGTGTATCCTTTGCCAAGAGCCTTCAATAGAAGTGTCTTGATTGAGGACCATTGTTCACCTGTGGCTCGGTTGTCAGAGTGGCCGACTACTTTTGCACCCTTGGATGGGATTGAAGCGTCGTTCTTTGGGTCGTCTCGGGGGTTTAGGCCGAGGTCTCCCTTGATGTTGTTCCCACTTGCGACGAACATAGGTTGTAGCAACTTGTATGTGTTGCCCGTGTGGTCAGAAGTGCGTTCCTGAATGCGGAACTTGAACTCGATTGGGTAGTTGTGTCCTTCTTCTTTTGCTGCGTCAAGCATTGCGCTTAGGCGGTCGCGGAAGATGGAGTTGCGGCCGTTCGAAGAAGTCGAAGCAAACCACCAATCCATTCGGTGTCCGTTTTCAAGGTTCACGAGGTTCACGGCGACGGAAGGCGCCCAAGTCGGGTTCTTCGATGGGATTTCCCACGAAGGTTCTCGCAAGATTGCGAGGCGGTCGTAGACCGTGTTCAGTTCCGGCTTGAACTTGTCTGCGTTACCACCGCGGGCGGGGGTAACGACGGCTCTTCCGTGTGCGTTCCATTCGGCGTCAAATGCTGCTGTTTTGTCTTGGTTCATGTATTGGATTCCTCCTTGTTCTTAGGGTACACGTCGTCGTCTATAACTATTCCGGCTCATCGTCGATAAAAGCCTCACAGTCCCTTGATTCCGATGTTCTGACCGCGGCGTTCGACCTTGTTGTGAGATTGGAAGTAATCCAACATCTTGTCGAAGTCTTTGAGTGTTGGTGGCGGGTAGTCGGCGACATCTAATCCCCAATTCTTGTGAACGTAGTCGTGTGCGTCGTTCTTCTTTCCGAAGTCTTTGGTTCCTAACTCGTAGATTGTCCAATCGTTCAGAAGGCGTTCGACTTCATCGTACACAACAGATTGTGCAAGAGAAAGACCGCTTGTCGCTTCTCCAACCATTCCCGGTTCTTTGGTAGTCAAAGACTCGGCGAGGATACCATAAGCAAAGTCGACGTGTTCCTTGCTGACCGTTGATGACAGGTCGAGACGGGCAATGGCGTTTGATGCTCGAAGAAGTGTTGCACCCCATCGCTTGCTGACACGAGCGCCACCGACGCTGTTCTGTCGGGCTTTGTGGTTGATTTGTTTCGCGTGTTCTATGACTTCGTTCGGCCAAATGACTTCTGCTGCGACTGTGTCGCGAGCCAACTGCAAATACTTCTTGTAGCCGTCAGGAATTGGGAAGGCAGCGTATGGGTCGTTTTCTTCTACGTTCATTGCCCCTGCCATACCTGCGAAGATTGCTCCGTCCAATTCGGAATCTACAACGTCGAAGAAGCCGAAGATGAAGTCAAAACGAGACGTGAATGCTCCGGGGAACTTCGCTTGCTCAAGGAAAGGCTCTGCATCAGGAGCCATGTCGAACCGTGTGTTGTCGCCGCCACGTGGGTTTGAACAACACAGAATGGGTGTTGGGGTCCTGATTGTACCCTTCATCTGCATGTTGACGTGAACTTCTCCGGCTTCCATTGCTTCGTTGAGAGCGGTGAACACCTTGTCGTCTCCGAGAGCGTGAAGTTCGTCGATACCTGCAATTGCGCCATCAGGGATAAGGGCGAGCAAACCGGGACTGAGAGACGTGGTTGAAGAACCTAACAATCGCTGATTCTCGGACTTGCCACCGACAAGACCGGGGACCGAAGAACGAGCCCCTGTTGCTCTCTTGGAGCCGGGGTGCATCCGAGTTGCGAACTTGAGAAGTTCGGACTTGGCCGTGCCGGGGTCGCCAACAAAGAGAACGTGAATGAACGGACGCTTTCCGTCGGGGAGGTTTCGGTATGAGCCAACAGATTGCATCAACAAAGCCGTCTTTTCTGTCTTGTGTCCGATGACGTGCGATGCGGTCGCGGCGGTAAGGTAGTCCATGACTTGTGTGAAACCATGCTCCTGCTTCCATGATTCAAGCATCGCTCTCTCGGGTTCGGTCACGACGACGGTACTGTCGAGAGATGTACGGGTGAGGTCTGTGCCGAACAGAAGTGGTAGTCGTTCGACCTTGGTTCCATTGCGGTCTTCAATCGTGCGGAAGATACCGGTGATTGCTACGTCTTCGCCTTGGTTCATGGCGTTGACGTGCGAACCACGAACTTCGACAAGAATCTGTGGTGGAGTGGTCATCTGTGTGTCAGTCTGCCGTAGCATAAGACGTTGGAAGGTGATGAAGGTCGTAGACGGGGCACCGTCCTGAACGAACTCTGCTTTAGGAGGTGGAGGGGTAATCGAACGGTTGCCCCACCCGCAAGCGTCGCATTCAGTAGGTTTTGACTCAAGAGATTCGAAGGGGTCTACGATACGGAATGTGTGTTGTCCGCAAGCAGGGTTCATGCACTTCCAAGCGATGCGAATTGCACGCTTTCGTGCGTCACCCATCTCAAGGACTTGACCGACGACGGTGACGAGACGGCCGTCGTGGTATTGTGACGTGAGAACTTCGTTGATTGTCAAGGTATCATCAGCACCGCTGATTCTGATTTCGGGCGGAACGAATGCTTCTCCTTCAAGACGCAACATCATGTCATTGTTGATTCTTCGTCCGAACTCTTGCCAAATGATGCGAGACTTCAGAGCGTCCATGACTATTTCAGGGTAGTACTCAATGCAAAAGGCAAGGTCTTGGTACGATTCGAGAAACTGTTGGTAGTCGTCGTAAGTGACGTTGAATGTCCCGGGCACTCCTTCTGTGTTTTGACCGAGAACGTGAACCGTACACGGACTTGGGAAGTTCATGACGTGTTGACTGTTCACGGGCGGCATGTGGATTGCACGGCCTAAGACGTGACGGTCCATACGGATTGCTTCGACTCCCGTTGCACCGAAAAGTGCGTTGAACGACAAACATGCTTGCGCTTGACGCTCGCTGATTCCTTCGGTGCGGTATGTCGGTATTGCTTCGTGTCCGCGACTGTCGATGTTTTGCGCGCTGAATCCAAGGTCCTCAAAGTACCCTGAATGGTAAGACATGAATGCGATAAGAGACCGCTTCACTCTTTCGTTCCTGTTGTACACGCTCTGTTGTTCGCCGCCGTCGTTCTGAAATGCAAATACCATCTACTTCATCCTCCTGAGAATCTTCCCTTGTGACACAAATTGTGCACCGCTTTCGCTTAATTTGGGAATGAGATAGGTGTTGGCGAACATCTGAATCTGTGACATGTCCTGCCAAGTCCACTTGGGGAACAAGGGGTTGTCGACTTCTTTTGCAAGGTTCAACATGTCAACTGATTCGTTCGGAAGCATACCTTCGATGTGCTTGCAAATGATGCCGGACATCTTGCGGGCGTCGATTTCAACGGTCGGGTCGTACACGTTCAACCGCTCGTCGAACAATGCTTTGAGGTCGCATTCGTCGCAGACGTAGAGTGCTGCTCTGCGACCCTTTCCGTCTTGGTTTGGAAGGCTTTCGTCGTGTTTGCGGAATCCGGGGACGAGGTCCCTGTTTTCGATTGTTCGCATCAACGATGCCCAAGATGAACCTGTGATTGATTCCGAAACGATTCCGAGACGGATGGCGATAGGCTTGCTGATGTAGCCCTTGATACCGCGAGCGTCTTGAGTGCTCAACATGTGTTCGCGGATTGCGAAGTACACTTCTTCGTTGTTGGTTTTGAGAGTCACTCCCTTTAGGAAGGGTGAACATGCCCTCTTGTTCTCATCGTTCGCTCGGTTCATTGTAGCCACAAGTTGGCGGAGGGCATCTTCCTTACGGGACGGAGCCCATGACGAGAACTCTGTACACCATTCATCGACTGACTGCATTTGATTCACCTATCTACTTCCCTCGGCGGGGAAACAACGGGGAACGTTGGGGGGATATAATCGTTTTCATTTTTACGTGTACAAAATAAGTGTACAAATTGATTATGGCGCAGTACAGCGTTTAGAAAGTACGGATGTGTGGTTAGGCTCGGAGTGAATGTTGAGCAGTACGCTGTTTATTTTGTACACATCAATTGTACACGTATTAAATCCGGTGAGCGCGTGAAGCGAGTCTATCTGCGTAAAGCACGAAACATAACACACTACAACAACACAACACTACTACCATTCTTCTTCTTCTTCTTCTTCCTCTTCCTCTTCTTCGTAGAATAGGATGTCTCTTCCGATGATTACGGGATTGCTTAGGTTGGTTCTGTTGCTGACGGTGAACCTTCCCTCGAACTCACCCGCTTCACATTCAAATGTTGCGAGGCATACTTTCCGTTTCCTTTTTCCATTTGCATTGCGGACGTTAACAACCGTCCCGGTGTATTCGACACCAATGAAATCCGCAAGACGGGAATCAATCGACGAAGACGATGCACCCGTATCACACAACGCTTCCACGGTGACGGGCCAACCGTCTACTGTGGTGAACGTGACTTCTGCGTGAACACCATCACGGAGGAGAACCGTATGCACGGGTGTGCGCCGCATCGAGACCTTCCTCCTCATTGTACCAAAACCACCACATGTTGTTGCGCTTCCAATAGGTGATACCTTCCATTGATTCAAGAATCTCACGGACCATCTTGCGGTCTTCGTACTCATATGTGTCCGGAACCAAACTCTTCTTCTTCCAATCAGCGTTGGCTACGCCCCCGTTATCGGAGATGTAGTCAACGATTGCAAGAGCACAGTCTTTGTGCGTGACCGAATCAGGACCATCTGTCGAAGCGTCGTATTCTTCTTCGACTACTTCAGGTTCCTCTTCTTGAGTGTCGTCTGCATTGTAAGTGAAGCCCGAAGACACCACCTTGACCACTTCTTCGTCATCAACATAGTCGTCCTTTTCAGGCCACACTCCAATCTTCGTTCCCGCTATTTCGTTCAATTCTTCAACGGGAATCACATCAAGAACAGATTCAGAGGTCTTGCTGTTCTCAAGTTGGTGTACGCGGCGTTGTAGAGCCTCTATGCTACCGAGTGTCTCACCCTGCATCATCAATATCTTGCGCTCGAGTTCTTCCACTCTTGCTTTCAGTTCTTCGATTTCTTGTTGACCCATACCAGCAGAACGCCCCAACATAGCCCATGCGGACGGCTTCTCATCGTCTTCCATGAACTCCGTACGCTTCGTAATGGTGAAAAGGGTAATGTGTCAATTCGACTTCGGACTGTACATGGCGGTCAAGTTGTTCGGTGCATCTTGGATGCGACAAACAAGAACAGCACAGAATATTTTGGCAAGTTCGGACATCGCATTTACGTATGTAGATGTACAGAAGAACCCAATCATGACACAGGTTCTCGACACCGTGCTTGGCGATTATTCCCTACCCGTTCTATTCGTAGACGGTCGTGCATACAAGGGGGTGGAGAAAGTCCGTGAGTACCTCGCCAGCCTTTGAACCACCATCGGACTTTGAGTGTCCAGCCGACATTGCTGATGCTACCTGTGGTGCATTGAACAACAACGTGACGGAAACAGAAGCATCAGTCGTTTGTCTCGTATGCGATTCAGTTCTTGGTGGTCTCTTCGAACAAACAGAAGAAGACGGTATGCAATTTGCAGAGGGCGACGAATCAGATGACGACGAAGGCGACTTTCAAGACGAAGTGACCGTAGCAGAAGGCGACGTAGAGTTTTCAAGTACACCTGAACAGTTAGCAGAAAAGACCGCGATGGATGGTCTCGACATTATCAAGAACCAAGCAATGGTATCTGAAGATGATGAAATTAGAGAGTTCGGACAATGGGTACAGGAACGTCGTTTCCAACTCAGAGACATATACGTCGTACTGCGATTCAGGGATTTCTTTTCAACCGGAATTACGAAACCACGCCGTATGATGATAATCACAGTCATGTACGCAACATATCGCGAACCTTTCAACATCGTGAAGAAAGTATTCGACTTCCTCAACATGCCCGAACAAGGAATCAGAAGGATGGCTGACAGAGCGTACGAAGACTACACAGGAGATACCAATTCACGTATGCACATGCACATCCGCTCTTATGGGCAGCGTCTTGGGATTGAAACCAAAGTAATCACCGCAGCCATTGAGTTTTGGGAATCTGCTGACCCCGTCTACGTACCGGTCGATGAGCAAGTCAGAGCGGTGGTGTGGCTGATGCTGATGAATCAGAAACTTACGGGCAAGAAGTTCAACAAAGCAGAAACGGCTCGCAATACCCCGTTCGACGCAAGAATCCTGTCGAAAGTCGCCAAGAAATACGAAGTCTACTTCGAGTGAACGCTTATGGCTGATGCCAAACGTGCACCGTACATGGCCAAGGTCTCCTACAACGAGTTCCGCAAAATGCACAAAGGAACTTCAAAAAGCGAAATGAGCGAACTGTGGAAGCAGTACAAGAACGACGAATACGATATTCCCACCGAGGAAGCATCAACAGTCGTAGAAGAACAAGTCGAAGTGCAAGTCGAAGAACAAGTCGAAGAACAAGTCGAAGTGCAAGTCGAAGAACAAGAAGACCCGATGGTTTTGTTCGGCGAACTTTTCAACGCGGTGTTCAACGACCCCTCCCTTACTGATTCTGAAAAAGCAGTCAAGAAAGGGGAACTCGCGAAACTCGCAAAGCAGACCGGATTCGAAGGGTACGTTTGTGACCCGACAGACGGATGGAAGTTGTGGCTCGGCCCAACCAAAGCCGCCGTTCTTTGTAACGAAAGCAAGCGCGTAGCCTTTGCTTGCAACCGCGGATATTGGCAAGCATTCTATCACGGCGCATCGCTGTGCTACGTTGAGACGTGCACCGAATCAGAAACAGTCCACCGTATGGCAGACAACTACCGAAAACAAGGAAGGTTCGTCGAGCGTGTACCTGTTCCCGGTATCGAAATCATGCTCCCCGCTTCCAAGTTGGAAATCATCAACAAGGCAAGCGGGAGTTGGAACCCTTGACCTCAGTCGAGGAACTTGCAGCGCAACTTGCCGCAATGCAACAACAAATGGCCAACCTCGTCAAGCCTTCCGACAGGTTGCCGATTGAGGATGAATTGTATCTTGTCTACAATCCGCACAACGTTCGAGTGTGGTGCGCCAAGTCAGACTGTCCCCACCTTGGCAGAGAGTCTCGTATCGAGATGGTTCAACAACCGCTACCTGAAGGAGTGGACCCTGAATCTGATTCCGAGAAGGTAGAGGTTCCTGTCGTAAGACTGAGTGAGCCGAAAAACGGGGCACACGAACTTGGAATCATGGCAGTCTTTGGTACAGAACGTGAAGCAACGAAGTTTGTCGAAACATACTACAAGCGAAACAAGCACATGATGGAAGAAGGGTTCAACCTCTGCATCTCACGTGTAGATGTATGAGGGAGAGT
>MDSW01093478.1_pt1 | contig 32165 bp, 38 predicted proteins | sample 811171 | NCBI WGS metagenome assembly MDSW01 (sample SAMN05326641, study PRJNA326480) | marine metagenome | isolation source: seawater | place: Atlantic Ocean: North West | collected 2012 | reverse complement strand
TGGGCAAACAAGGTAAAATGGTAACATGAGTTTACTAGCAAACATAAGAAAGCGACAGAAGAAAGGTATCTCTAGGTCAAAGAAGAAGTCTACTATTACTAAGAAGGCGTACTCTTTGATGCAAAAGGGTTGGAAGAAATAATATAATGTGCGTTGTTATTGAAACAATTACATTTACCAATGGCGTAAGGATGGAATTATGTGTTTAAAAGTACCAAAGCCACCTAAAGAAAGTCAAGATGCAAAAGCAGCAAGAGCTGGACAATTAAAATCAGAGCTTGATGAACGTACTAGACTTAAAGGTGAGCAAACAGAAGCAGCAAAACTACTACAGTCTGGCTTTGGTAGGCGATCTCTATTAACAGGATCAGGCGGAGGTAGGGGTTATCCTCTAGGTAAATAGCATGGCTGATAAAGGCGATGACGTAAAGAGAATACTTGAGCGTTACAAAACTGCTGAAGGTAATAAGTCTTTATGGGTATCTACATTTGAAGAATGTTATGAGTATGCACTACCACAAAGAGAAAGTTTCTTTTCAGAAAACCCTGGTGCTAATAGAACAGATAAAATATTTGACGAAACAGCTGTGGTTGGTGTGCAAGAGTTTGCATCAAGACTGCAAGCTGGGATTGTTCCAAACTTTGCCAGATGGGCTGACTTAGTTGCTGGAGGAGAAGTTGATAAAGAGGAGAAATTAGATGTTAACAAAGCTCTTGACGATGTTACAGAGTATGTATTTGAAGTTCTGCAAAACAGTAACTTTAATCAAGAAGTACACGAAAGCTTTCTTGATTTGGCTGTGGGAACAGGTTGTTTACTTATTGAAGAAGGCGATGCCCTTAACCCAGTTACGTTTACAGCAGTTCCGCTCCCTCATGTATGCATGGATACAGGACCTAAAGACGATATTGATACGGTTTATAGGAAAAGACTAATACGCTGTAAAGATATTTTAATTGCATACCCTGATGCAGAGCTAACACCTCAAATGTTAAAGGATATGACAGAGAATCCTGACAGAAAAAAAGCATATATAGAAACTGTATATAGAGATTATGATGTATTACCTGATGAACGTAATCATTTCTGCGTTATATCTGAATCAGATAAAAAGAAAATAGTACATAGAACATTTGACGGAGTAGGATCTAATCCTTATATTTGTTTTAGATGGGGTAAATGTGCTGGTGAAACATATGGTCGTGGGCCTTTAATGAACGCAATGGCTGCAATTAAAACCACTAACCTAACAGTAGAAATGATTTTAGAAAATGCCCAGATGGCTATCTCAGGTATATATCAGTTGGAAGATGATGGTATTGTCAATACAGATACAATACAATTACTACCGGGTACGGTTATACCAAAAGCACCAGGTTCAGCTGGGCTTCAACCTATACAGTCTGCTGGTGATTTTAGAGTATCTGAGCTTATACTTTCAGATATGCGTAATAATATTAAAAGAGCTTTATACAATGATATGTTGGGTGATCCAAACAGAACACCAGCCAGTGCAACAGAAGTTGCAGAAAGAATGGCAGACCTATCACGAAGAATTGGATCTGCCTTTGGTAGATTACAAGCCGAATTGGTCACTCCAATCTTACGAAGAGTTATATACATCCTTAAGAAACAAGGTAGGATCGAAGTACCACAAGTAAACGGAAGAGAAGTTAAAGTAGTAAGTATATCACCGCTTGCACAAGCACAGATGCAAACAGATATAGCTTCCGTAGATCGTTTTTTAGAATTAGTTATGGCTAGATTTGGTCCACAAATGTTACCAATGTTAGTCAAAGGGAATGAAGTTGCTAAGTTCCTTGCTAAGAAGTTTTCTGTACCAGAAGATTTACTTATGACTGATGCTGATCGTCAACAAATAATGCAACAAGCGCAACAAATGGGAGCTATACCAAATGCCACAAACGAAGAAGAAGATCCTCGGACCTGACGGTTACGAGAGAACACCAGAAGATGAGAAACATATTAACGATTTAATTGTTACTACATTCAATACGCAAGCTGGAATAGAAACTTTAAAGTATCTTAAATCTATTACAACAGAAAGAGTATCTGGTCCTGATATAGAAGCAAATCATTTGTTTCATAATGAAGGAGCAAGGTTTATTGTTGCTATATTAGAAACAAGAATCAGACAATATGAAACTCTAAAAGAAGGAGATAAATAATGTCAGAAGAATCACTCGTAGATGTAAATGCAACCCCTGTTGCAGAGGAGTCTGGGGATCATCCTCCCACACTTGCACCAAACGAAACTCAGACTCCGCCTTTACCTGATGGTATACCAGAAAAATTTATAGATAATGGTGTAGTTAAGATAGAAGATTTAGCTAAGTCCTATAAAGAATTAGAATCTAAAATTGGTAAAAGTAAAGATGACTGGAAAGAAGAATTAGTTGGTGAGCTTAAAGCAGAGCAAATGAAAGACAGACCAGCAGATGAAGATTCATATACAGTACCAGAGATTGAAGGCTTTACTCAAGAAGAAATACTAAGCAATCCTTTACTAGACTGGTGGAAGAAAACAAGTTTTGAATCTGGTTTTAGTGATGAGCAATTTCACGAAGGCATTAAACAGTTTGCTGATTCTGGAGTTGAAGAAGTAGACCTAGATGCAGAAATAGCTAAACTAGGTGAAAACGCACAAGCAAGAATAGATAGTGTAACTGGCTGGGCTACTAAAAATCTTACAGAAGATGAGCAAAGAATAGCTGTAGATATTGGTGCTAGTGCAGAAGGTGTTAGATTCTTAGAGAAAGTAATGAATATGAATAAGACATCTATATCTAGTGCTGATAAAATAGACAAGGGTACTGGTAAATTAACGATAGCTGACTTACGAGCTAAGATGCAAGATCCTAGATACCATGATCCACAACGTAGAGATCAAAGTTATATAGATGAGATAGAAAGAGGATTCCAAAGTTTAGCTGATGGGAATTAAAATACAACAACCAGATGTTGAAATGGTTATGGATCTTGCTGAAAACTTATGTGAAGAAGATATTGTTGAATGTGAGTTGTTTGGGTGCAGTCCACAAGAAGCTTGTATGCAAGCACTTATAAAAACAGACCAAGATGTTTGTTGGATGGCTACTAGAAACGATGTACCGTTATGTATGTGGGGTGTTCATAAAGAAAACCCTCCTGTTATACTAGGCAAAATGTTTAAAACATCTGGAAGAGTATGGATGTTAATGGCTAAAGATGTATCAAAGCTAGACAAGTTTACAATACTAAGAGAGTCTTTAAAGTGGGTAGAAATCTTTAACTCACACTATGATTTGTTATTTAATATTGCAGATTCTAAAAGGCAAGGTATTAAAAAGTTTCTTAAATTTGCTGGCTTTGACATACTAGACTTTACAGAGCCACCATATAGTACGGACCATATATACTTTGTGCGTTGTAACCCTAAAGATAATGTTATTCATTGAGCTTAACTGCCCAAAAGTATATGGACAACCCTATTAGGATAATTGTACCCAGCACTCACGGATAACAGGATGTATAATTTAACTTTAAACTAGGAGAAGATTAATGGCATTAACCATTGACCAAGCGTTTATAACGCAATTCGAAAGTGAAGTTCATCTTGCTTACCAAAGACAGGGTGCTAAACTTAAGAATACTACAAGACAAGTCAATAATGTAACTGGTTCTACTGCACGCTTTCAAAAAGTAGGCAAAGGAACTGCTGTTACTAAGTCTCGTCACGCTGAAATATCTAGCATGGACATCACACATACTAATGTAGATGTATCATTAACAGATTTTTATGCAGCTGATTATATTGACACACTCGACCTACTTAAAACTAACATTGATGAAAGACAAGTTGTTGCAACAAATGCAGCAGCAGCTCTAGGTCGTAAGACTGATGACATCATCATTACAGCTTTAGGTGGCGCTGGCAATTCCATAGCACATGGATCTGCTGGATTAACAAAAGCAAAAGTTCTACAAACATTTGTTGGTATGAACGAAGCTGACATTCCTGATGATGGACAAAGATATTTTGTTGTATCACCAGAAGGTTGGTCTGACTTGCTTGCGATTAATGAGTTTGCAAATATGGACTACATTGGCCCAGGTCAACTTCCGTTCCCATCTGGCGTAACTGCTAAATCATGGCTAGGATTTAACTGGATGCTACACTCTGCATTACCTAAGACTGGTAATAACAGAGATTGCTTTGCATACCACAAATCTGCTATCGGTGTAGCAACAGGCTCAGATGTAAGAACAGAAGTTAATTACATACCTGAAAAAGTTAGTAACCTTGTTACCTCATATATGTCTATGGGAGCTGTCGCTGTCGACACTTCTGGCATATATAAAGTAACCATTGACGAAACAGCTTAAGGAGAATAGAACATGGCTTTAACACTAAGTGAATTAAAAAAAGTCGGTGGCTCTTCACCAGCAATATGGTACTACAAATCTACGGATGCTGTAGGTACTATTTCCGGCTCTGGTTATTTTAACAACGCTACTAATGAGCTTAAACAGTTTGATATAATTTTAACTGTTTCAGCAACAGGTGGCACTGCCGCTGTTGACGTACTTACTGTATCTTCAACATCTGGTAATGCAACTGTAACGACTGCTGCGTTAGCATAACTTAAAGGATTTAGGGAGGGTAGCGATTGCGCCCTCCCTTTATTTGAAATAAATGGCATCAACAGCTTCAACAAGCGACATAGACATTGCATCAAGAGCATTAGTATTGATAGGCGCAGAGCCTATTTCGTCGTTTTCAGGAACAACAACAGAATCACAAGTAGCTACAAACCTATACGAAGATATAGTTAGGTCCTCCTTAACTCAAACTCGTTGGAGATTTGCTAGTAATATTGCACAACTATCAAGACTAACAGACGTTCCTGTAGACGAAAGCAAGTATGCATCAGCATACCAAATACCAACAGAATCATTAATAATACATGGCATAGCTGTCAACGGACAGCAAATAGACTACGATATATTTACAAAGAAAATATTTTGTAATGCAAATACAAACGATATTGTTATAGGTGAATACACTTATAGACCAGATACAACAGAATTTCCTCCATATTATATACTTGGCTTACAGTTTCATTTAGCTTCTGTATTTTCTGGAGCAATAGCAGAAGATGAAAACAAGTCTTTACTCTTTGAGCAAAAAGCACAGCAACAATATATGATTGCTAGAAATATAGACTCACAACAAACAACAACAGAAAGACTTAACCTTAACAGATTTTCTACTTTCAGAGGTAACACACGCACACTATCTAGGAAATTCTAATGGCTAAAGGAAAAATAAAATTTGTTCAAACTAATTTTACTGCTGGCGAATTAGATCCCAGAATGAAAGCAAGAATTGACATTCCAGCATATGAAGGTGGCTGTCTTAAGCTTAGAAACGCAGTTTTAACTTCGCAAGGCTCTGCCTTCCGCAGACCAGGAACACTATTCGTTGACTCTCTATCAGCTTCAGACGTTGATAATGTAAGGTTAGAGTCTTTTATATTTTCTGAAACACAAGAATACTTGTTTTGTTTTGAAGTAGGTAAGCTAACTGTATATGAAATAAACAATACTACTGGAGCTACAACAGAAGTAGGATTGCCTTCTAACAATGTACCAATTACTACTTATCTATCTGGAGGTGTTAATGTTGCATTTCCTATTAATGCAGACAACATAAGAGAGTTTACTTTTGCACAGCAAGGAGACACTTTTATTATATGTCACAATACATTTACTCCTATTATAATACAAAGAGCAAGTGCTACAAGTTTTACAGCTAAAGCTTTAACATTTAAAGTTTCTTCTAACAATGAGGAAACATATCAACCTTACACAAAGCTGGCAGATAGTGACGTAACAATATTACCTAGCTCCAATATTGGATCAATTACACTAACTGCCAGTGAATCTATTTTTACATCAGAATGGGTAGGCGAGTCAATACAGTGGCATGGAAAGGAAATATTAATATCTGCTTATACTAGCGGAACTGTAGTAACTGGTACAGTTAAAGACAGACTGGAAATTGAATTAGGTCTTAATCCTTTCCGCTCTATATCTGGTACAAATACAGTAGAGATAACATTAGTTAATCATGGATTTGCAGCTGGAGATAAAATATCTTTAGAAGGATTTGCTGGAGAACCTGGTCTTATCAATAGGTCTGGATTAAATGGTACATTCCAAATAGGTCGTATTGTTAATGACGATGCGTTTATGATTCAATCTACAACAACTACAAATCAAACTATAAGTCCATTTGGATTTTTCTTTACAGGAGCTTATACCGCAGCTGGAGGATTTGCTGTTGGTGGCGGAGCTATATCAGGATGGGCCACATACAATTCTGACAATGAAGTAGCTGGGTATACAGGAACTTCTGCTAATACAAACCCTAACGGCAATGGATCAAGAGACTTTGGTGGTGCTAGTATTAAGATAACTGGTGCAGACTTACCTCCTTCTAGGTCATGGAAGGAACAAGCATTTGGAACTAGGAATAAATTTCCAAGAGCAATTACGTTTCATCAAAATAGATTATGGTTTGGTGGTACAACCAGTCAACCTGATGCCTTATTTGCGTCACAATCTGGTGACTACTTTAATTTTGACGTAGGTACTGGAGCAGCAAATGATTCAATACAAACTATACTAGCGTCTGACCAACTTAACGAAGTAAACCATATTATATCTAATAAAGGTTTATCTATATTTACAAGCGGTGGTGAGTTTGTTGTGTTACAAGAAGCTGGTACACCATTAACACCAACTAACATACAAATAGAGAGGATAACAAGTTATGGATCAACCAGAGTATCTCCTTATATTTGTAATGGTAATACTTTTTTTGTCCAAAGAAATGGTAGGACTATACGAGCTGTTGAAACGTCAGGTCAAAGCGCATTTGTACCAGCAGACATTTCAATACGTTCTAGTCATCTTATTAACAACCCTATTGATTCTAGCTCTTTTAATGGTTCTAACACAAGACCAGAGGAATTTGTTTACTATGTTAATGCAGACGGAACTGTTGGAGTATTCCATACTGCTATAGGAGAAAGCATAGCTTGTTGGGTACTGTGGGATAATACAGATCAAACTCCTGGGCAAAATGGTTATTTAAAAAAAGTAAAATCAATATCATCTGTAAACGAACATTTGTTTTGGGTTACACAAAGAGAAGGTTTAGGAACACAAATAGAAAAATTCACTAACTTTGATGAGTCAGATATAACAAAAGAAAATTACTTAGATGATGCTGTTGCTGTTACTGTTGCAAGTAATCAAACTATATCTGGTATTCCTAGTCATTGGCATAACAGAACTGTTCATGTTATAAAAGATGATGGTAGTTACAGAGGTACTCAAACTGTATCAGCAACAGGAACTTTAGATCCAGTTGCATTAAATTTAAAGTATGAAACAAGTGAAGTTTTTGATAGAGCATATATAGGGTATTCATATTTCTTGAACATAGAAACTATGCCAGTAGACTATGCTTACACAGGAGGTTCGTTGACTGGTGGTAGAAGAAGAATAGCCAGAGTAAACGTAGAGACAGAAGGATCGTTATCAATGTCAGTAAATGGTAAAGAACTATTTAACAGAACAACAGCAACAGGGTTAATACAACAAGATCCTAAAAGAGTTACTGGTAGGCAAGACTTTAGAGTATTAGGTTATTCTAAAGATCCAACAATAGTTATTAAACAAACGCTACCAAACTCTTGCGGTGTGTTACAGCTTAGTAGTGAGGTAACTATATAATGGACCCAATACTTTATTTATTAGCTGGTGGAATTGGAGCAATAGGATCAATTTATTCTGGAAAAGCAGCAGAAGCTTCTGCAAAAGCTCAAGCTAATGAACTTAGAATACAAGAAAAAAATGCAATATTAAATTCCATTGCAGAAGAAAATGAAATTGTAAGAGAAAATTTTAAAATACAGCAAGCAAATTTAGCTATGACTCAAGGTGGAGAATCTGATTTAGCAATAATACAAGACAACACAAAAACAATGTCAGAAGATTTATCAACAAGTAAAACAAAATCTATCTTGCAAATAGATTCTTTAAGAAGAAGTAGAATAGGAGTTTTACAAGGTGGGAAAATGGCTAAAAAAGGATCTTTAATAGAAGCTGGTGGTCAGGTAGCTGGAGGGTACGCTAAGTACAAAAATTCATAATGGCAATAAAGAATAAAAGATTAGTAACTTCTATAGGTAATATCTCAGTAGGACAATCTTACGCTGGAGGAGAAGCAGCAAAACAAGTAGGCAAAGCAATATCTGGGCTAGGAGATGTATTAGATAGTACAGTAACATATGCAAACAGAAAAAATAGTAGTGGTCTATCAATAGAATATATTAATACATTAGGTCAAATACAAAGAAATGAAATTAAAAATGTAGATGAAATAAGTGTAGCAGATGAAACAGAGCAAGCTAAACTTACACAAGCATTTTTAAACCAGGATTATGAAGCAGACCAAAGAATAACAACTGACAGTGTAGCTACAAGACTTTTTGTTGGGCCAATAAATGATTATATAAATAAACATTTTGATACAACACAAGCTGGAACTATACCATTTGGAAATAATTTAGATGATTTTGATCCAGAAGCAGAATTTGATAATTTAATAAAAATATTTAAAGATGGAGAATTTGATTCTTTAAGTGAAGAAAATCAAGAAACAATTAGAAGTAAAATTATTTTACAAATGTCAAACAAAGTAAGCTCTTTACGACAAAGTCACAATACGATTGTAAGAGCTACTGCAGACAACAAAGAATGGAATCAATATCAGGATTCTTATTCTGATGGTGTTGAAACAGCAGTTGCTACAAACGGTCTTGGTGGTTTGTTAGTATACAATAAAAACTATGAAAATACTGCTGTAGAATTAGCAGTAAAGTTACGAAAAACATATCGTAGAGGTTCAATTACCGCTGCGAATTTACAAATTTTTACTGACGCTATAATAGATCAAGCATATCAATCTGATGAAGGACAAGACTATATAAAATCATGGATTAAAGTATTAAACAATAAACAAGAATCTGTTGGCGTTTCTATAGATGGTAAAACAGAATTTATTACTAAAGATGATTTAAACGACTATGGTATTAATCCAGAAAATCAAGTTGAGTTTGAAAGAGAGCTTACAGATCATTTAAACTTAAGTGTTTCTATACAATCTGGAGTACAATTTTTAGGAGCTGGTGGTTCAAACGGCATATATACAGATGTTCAAGCAGCAGAAATAGAAAAAGTTACAACCTCTGCAATAGAAGAGTTAACAACCAATCAAGTAGATTCAAATTTTGCTAACATGCCAGTAGAAGAAAAAAGAAAATATTTTAAAAGTTTTGCTTTTACAATAGCTTCAGAAAGTAATTATGTAGGAAACAGTATGTCAGATGAAATAGTTAATCAACTTGTAACATCTGGAAACATAGTCGAAATAATGGAAATAGTTTCTACGTTTGCTAAAATAGAATCTGTTAATACAGGAGCTATTGAATATGGAGATGGTGAAAGTGCTAAAAAATTAGAAAATTTAATAAAACATTATACTGTTGATCCAGAATTTAGTTTACTTTCTGGTAACAGCATAAGTGAAAGAGTGCAAAATTTTTTACAAAACAACGAACCTATGATTAACGCAGAAAGAGTAACTGTTTCAATGAAAACAAAATCTGGTAATCTTGATAGTAGTGTAAAATTAAGTAATCTTTTAGGAGTAGGTAGTAATGTTTTAAGTGTTAACGATCAAAAATCTTTTACAGATTTATTGTCTGATGGGTTAAGTGAACTTAATAGAAACGAAAGAAATAAAATTCAAGCGACTTTAGGGTTAGACGAAACATTTAGAAAATCAGATAAAAAAGACGTAGCTAAATTTTCACAAATGCTTACATCAAGAGATCCTATATTTGCAGACTTTATAAAAAACGAAATTTTACTTTCTGTAAGCAATCAACTAAATAATACAGAAGAAGGTAATAACGAAGCTATTGATTATAATACATTAAAAGCATATTCAGTTAATGCTGTTGTTAAATTTTCAAAACAATTTACATATGATCCTGATAGTAGAAATGGATTTGTTAAAAAAAATAGAGTGCCTGTTACTGCTAAAACATTAAATCTTCCTAAAGAACAACAAGTTAGAATAGTAGAAAGTAGTGGCGATAAAATATTTAGTTATATAGACAATACAGATAAAGGATTTTATGACAAAGATGATTTACAATTAGAGTATACTGGTGAGGTTGGTATTAAAAATGAGGGAGAAGATTTTGTAGCTAGAGCTTTTCAAGTTTATATTTTAAATGATGCTGGTATTTCAGTAGAAGCATATAGAATTACTGAAGATGGTACTAGAAAAAATATAATTTGGTATGACACAGGGGACAAGCCTCTTACACAAGAAGAATTAAAAAAGAAAGCAAAAGAAAAATTAACAAGTATTAATAATTCTCAATCAAAAATTGAAGAGATACTCAATCCTTTTGGATTTAGTAGAGAAGTGTACTAATGCCACTTTTTGAAGATGATAATATAGGAAGTATAGAAAGAGATTTTTTTAAAAAAATAGAACCTATTGAAACAGAAACAGAAAATAAAGCTGAAGGTATTGGCTTTAAAGATATATCAAGTTTGCCATCCCTTGCTTCATATGTATTAAATAATTCATCACAAATATGGGATGATGTTTCAACTCTTTGGAAAACATTGCCAGTCTCCGAAATAAGTACTTTAATACAAAGAGAGAGTGTAGTTAAACAATTTGGTGTTGATGAAGATTTTGTTAATAACGAATTATGGTGGCAACAAGCTGACAAAGAATTGCTTTTTCATCAGAATGGAAAATTTGTTAAAGCAATAAGTGAAGCTAATAACTCTCAAGAATTAAAAATAATACAAGATAATATCTATGAAAACCTAGAAGCAAAAGAAAAAATAGGTGATTACAATATGGGTTATCAATTATTTTTGTGGAGTACATCTTTAGCCCAAGATCCTTTTATGGTGTTAAATCCAACAAAAGGTATTCATACTTTAAATAGTGCAAGTAAAAATTTTGCAATAGCTGCAACAAGAACAGCAGCACTAACAATGCCATGGGAAGTAGCAAGATTACAATTAGATCCAACATCAGATTTTAAAGAACTAAAATATACTTTAGGTGGAGCAATGTTATTTGGCGGAACTATTGGTTCTTTAATGGGAAAGTATAGTAAAAAATTAAGGCATAAAGAAATAGACAAAGTTTTGAATGATTCCTGGGATGAAATAAATGATCTTATTGATATGCCAAGAAACGAAATGTATTTACTTGGATCAAAGCAAAGAACAAAAGATATAAATTTTAATGAGATAGATGAAATATCAGATCAATCATGGAGAAATGATATTTTAAGAGATATAGATGTTAGTAATATTGCTTTTAGAGTAACAAGAAATATTTTAAAAAGACCTTTTGGTTTAGATAAATCTTGGTTAGATGAGTCTTACGATTCTGTAACTGTTTTAGTAAAAGGAAAAAAAATATCTATTAAAGAAGGTAATGAAATACTAGACATAACAACTAATTTATCTGGAGACAATAGTTATTTACTTACTAAAACTGATGAAACAGTAGAAGCTTCTGTAAATACTCTTTATCAAAAAAATCAATATGGAAAAATTCATACAGTAAAAAAATCTATTAATGATGCTTTTTTAGAAATAAATGACATTCAAAGAGGTTATGGATTAGGAGGATTTTTTGGAGACATAGATCTTAATATGCAAGCAAAAAGATTAGGAACTACTATTAACAAAGTTAGTCCTATAAAAGTAACAGAAGATGTATTAATTAAGAAAAAAGATATAGAAACTTTATTATATTTTGAAAGAGGTTATGCATCAAAAAATTTAGATGAGTTTATAAATAATCATAAAGAAATAATACTAACTAATGATCGTGAAAAAATAGCAAAAATATATAAAGCTGTTAAAGAACAATCTAAAGTTTATGGTTCTGTTTATGATGATGTTAAAGCTGATTTAATAAGCGTTGGATTATTAAATGACGATTACTCTGCTACCTTAAGAAAAACTATAGATGATTTAGAAGCAAAAATTTCTAAATACAATAACTTAATAAAACAAACAAAAGCAAAAAAAAATATAAAAAAAGAAACTAAAGATTTAATTTTATCAAGGTATCAAAACGAATTAGATAAAGTAAGTTTAGTGCTAAGAGCAGAAAAAGAAAACTTAGCAGACTACAAGCCAACTGTTGAAACAAAATTTCAAAGTGATTATGTTCCAATTATATATGACACAGGAGCAATAAGAAGAAATAGAGAGTGGGTTACAAATGAAATAACAAAAATATATAGTGGGCCTAGAAAGTTAGCAAGAAAAAGAGCAGAAGAAACAATAAAAAAAATATTAAAAGAAGGTGATGGTAATTTTCAAAACACATCTGGTGTTGGAAGAAAAAAAGGATCTTCTTTTTTACTAGAAAGATCCTTAGATTTACCACCTCATATATTAAAAGTAATTGGTGTAACAGATCCAGAAATTGTTTTTAAAACATACATTAGAAAAATTGGACCTAGAATTGAAATAGCTAAAAAATATGATGGAGACTTATCATTATCAAAACAACTAGATAGAGTAGATGAAATATTTAATGATGCTATATTAAAAGCAAAATCTAAAAAAGAAATCAATAGTCTTGATTTACAAAGAATGTTGCACAAACAAAACATAGAAGATATGCGAGATTCTTTATTAGGCAATCTTATAAAAAATTCTGATGGTAATAGAATAGATGCAAAAATTGCTAGAGATTTAAAAAACTCAGCAGCAATGGCTTTAGGTGGTACGTTTGGTGTAAATAGTTTTATTGATATGACAAACATTTTAGCTGCTCAAGGATTTAAACCAATTTTTAATACAGCAAAAAATTTATTAACATCTACTAAAGCTGCAAGAATTGCTTTAGCAGAAAATAAACAGTTATTAAAAAGCTGGGGTATTTTAAGTGAAATGTCTATGTCAACAGTTGGAGCTAGAGTAATAGAAGATGACGGTGTTTTTCCTACTGGCAATAGAATAAGTATGCTTATGGACAAAGGAGCAAATGAAGTACACAAATATAGCGGACTAGGACCTATAACAAATTTTTTAAAATCAATATCAGGAAGAATATCTCAACAATCATTTATTGAAACATCAATAGAAATTGCTAAAGGTGTAACATATGTAAATGGTAAACCTAAAGTAAGAATAGACCATAAAAAAAGATTACACATATTAAATATGTACGGTCTTTCTTTAAGAGATGTTTTAGATATAGGACTACAAAGAGCTGGTTCTGGTGTAACATACACAGAAACAAAAGGATTAGGAACAAAACTTTATAATGTAAATACTGATGCATGGAAAGGAGCAAGAGGTCAAGAACTTGCAGATAAATTTAGTACAGCAGTATGGGCAGAAACAAATGCTTTAGTAATGACTCCATCAATGGCTCAAATACCAGGATGGCAAAAAGGTGTATGGAGAGGTGTGCCAATACTTCCTTTTACTCAAGACATGGGTTTAAAAACAAGATTAAAATTAGAAAAAGATGCAGTTATTATTACAAAAGAACTGCAATCTGCTTATAAATCTGGTGATAAAATAAGAATACAAGAAGCGCAAGATAAATTTTTTGCAAACAAATCTGAAATAACAAATGCTGGTAGAACTTATGCTCCATTATTTTCAATGATGTTTCAGTTTCTTAATTTTGGAATTGGTGCAACACAAAAAATACTTGGTGCATACACACAAGGCAGACACCAAGCTAAATTAATAGGGTTAACATCTGCTATGATGATGTCGTGGACTGTTCAAAATATAAAAAATCCATACTTTGACCAACTTTCAATGGAAGAACAATTTTTAAAAACAGCTGAGTATATTGGCCCAGCATCATGGGTATTTAATGCAGAAAATTATATAAATACATTATCACCATTTTTACCAGAAGAAATAAATGGTGGTAATCCTATAGGTTTTAGAAGCGCATTAGGTGTAGATCCTCAATTTGATGTTAGCTCACAAGAATCTGTTGCTAGACTAGGAGGAACTCCTTTACATATTCCAATTACAGTAGCAAAAGTATTGTTTGAAGATGATTTAAGTACATCTAACAAACTTAGTTTATTAAGAAGTACATTACCTTTTATGAATTTACCTTATACAAAACCAGCTGCTAAAAAAGCACAAAATTTTTATGAAGATAATTTTCTACTAGGAGATTAAGTGCGTTGCGTATTAACTAACAATAAGGAAAGTAAGACATTATGGCTATAAGTGTATCAGATACAACTCCAAGAATAGAGTATACAGCACCAAGTAGTGGACAAACAGTATTTTCAGTACCTTTTGCTACCGAAGTAGCAACAGATATTAATGTATATGTTAATGATGTCCAAGCTACTTATGTTGCTAGTCTTGTTGGACAAACAGGAACAGCGTTTACTTTAAATAATGTAGGTACTGCTAACAGTACAACTGTAGAGTTTGCTTCCTCACAAAAAAGTGTGACTATTGATATAATTAGAAACGGTGCTATATCTAGGACAACAGACTATAACACCGGTGGATTCTTTGACATCGAAACATTGAATAGTGAGCTGTCAAGAATCACCAGAAACCTACAGGACTTAGAGTTAAGAATTGACCAATCGATTAAAGCACCTATACAAGAAGGCGGTACTGGTACTCTACCGACAGCTTCCTCGAGAGCTGGAAAGCTCTTGGCTTTTGACGCATCTGGTAATGTCACCACTCAAACATCTGCTATTACTGAGTACCTTGGAGCTTTTGCGTCTGATTTAACAAACAGACCTGATGGTTCTTCATTACAAGTAGGTGACATATATTACAATACTACTCAAACAGAAACTCGTATATGGACAGGAAGTAATTGGGATTTAGTATTTGGTAGAGTACAACCTTTATCAACAACCTACACAAGTTCAGGATTAACAACAATAACACTTACTGCCAGACCAAGCTCTGTGCTTGCTATACTAGTTATTATTGATGGCATACTGCAAAACGTAAACAATTACACATTAAATGATAATGTTATTACATTTTCAACAGCTCCCCCTATTGGATCTTCTGTAGAAATTAGAGACTTTAGCTCTACTGTTTCTTCTGGTAGTGGAACTATTATTAATGTAGCTAGTGGATCAGAAGTTACACAGGCCAATATTGATATTGATAAACTAATGGTAGACCTTGCAGCAGCTACAGGAAGAATTGATACATCACAACTATCAACTTCTTTACAAAATCAAATAGCAAATATATCTACTGTAGAAGGAAGAACATTAATTCTGGAAAACATTATTACACAAAGTGGTGTTAATGTAGTTACAGAGCAAGGCACAAAGATTACAGCATTAGAAACATTAACATCTGGTTTAGATAATACAGTTAATGGTTCTGCATCTACATCATTAGCTTCAAGAGTTTCTGCTTTAGAAGTATTACAAGTACAAGGCACTGGTAGTATAACATTAGACCTTAATAGAATTACTAATCTGGAATCACAAGCATTTGAAGCAGATGGAACAACACCAAGATTAGCTACACTAAATCAACACAACTCATTAAACGCTACTGTCAGCACTCTTAATGGTACTACATCATCACACGCTACACAAATTTCAAACTTAGAATCTATTGTAACTGGTGGTACTGGAACAAGTATTTTAGCAAGTATATCAGAATTAAACCTTGTAAAAACAGATGTAGCAACAGCAAAAAGTGATGCTTTTACGGCAGCTGCTCAAGTATCAACTTTAAATACTACTTTAGGTGCTAACTCATTTACTATTACACAAACTACAGAAGCAGTTAATGGATTAAAAGGAAAGTATGGAATAAAAATTAACAACAATGGTCATATAGGTGGCTTTGGTCTTAACTCATCAGCTAATGAAGTAGGTGGTTCTACATTTACGTTTGCAGTTAATGCTGATAGATTTTTTATAGCAGATGACAATAATGTTGGATCACCTCAAAAACCATTTAGTGTTACAAATGGTATAACAAACATTCGTGATGCTGCTATTGATTCTTTACAAGCTAATAAAATTAGAGGTGATGTTAATAAAGTAAATGTTGTTGAAACAACAAGCTCATCAACTACAAGCACTAGCTATCAATTAAAGTTATCTTGTGTTGTTCCTCAACCAGATAATACAGGATCAACTTCTGAAGGTCATGCTCCATTAGCTATTGCAAATGTATACTTTGATAACACAGCTAACGGAATGACTGTTAAACTTACTGCTGCAACTTGCGCAGATGACCAAGGTAATAATCCTGGTACAGAATATCTTATCCTTGAAACAGGAGAAGATTATTATGTTTCTAACTTTCATTTAAGTGGAGGAGTGCCATATCAAATTAGTGCATCTGGCAAAACATTAGCTCCAGTACTTTTTAGATTATATGTAAAATCTGGAGGTGCTGGTTTTGGTGGAGCTGTAAATGCAAATTTAACTAAAGCTAATATTATAGGGTGGGGATTAAGATAATGCCAAGATTAACAGAACAACAAATGATAGATGCACAAAAAAAAGCATCAAAAGATATTGAAGAAAGTCAGGTAAGAATTGAAAAAGAAGATAAAGAATATCAAGAGTTATTAACAAAACAACAAAACAAATCAACTGAAACTGAAAATGGTTATTATATTAAAGTTATTAACGACAATGAATACGATCAACAAATGGGCAGAATTAAACATGATGATAGTTATGAATTAATAATTCCATTTGAAGGTACTGTTAGTAGTGGACATGAAATATATATTGCCAGAAATGACAAAGGTATATTAGAACAAAGAGTTAGAAGAAGAGATTTAAATTACCAAGAAGAAAGAATATTAAAGTACCCACAAATAGCAGAACAATTAGATATGATATATCACGACATAGATAAATGGAAAGAAACTATAAAAGAAATTAAAGAGTTACACCCTAAAGGAGAGAACTAATGACTATTACTACAGTACACGGTAGAATGATAACAGATGGATCTGTTGGAACTGCTGACCTAGATGGTAGCGGTGTAACTACTGGATTTACTGGTGTAAGTAAAACAGATAATGGCGATGGTACATTTGATATTATTTTTACAGCTGTTGGTGGTGCTACATATAGCATTACAACTCCTGATTTAACTGGGCCGACAGGACTTACTGGTAGTGCTGGTACTCCTGGCGCTCAAGGACAACAAGGTCAAATTGGACAACAAGGTACTACAGGCAATGCTGGACCTCCTGGTACATCTGGCATAACTATAACTAATGCTTCTAGGACAATTAACTCTAATTACACTCTTACATTTAACTTTACTTTTTCTGATGGAAGTAGCCATAGTTTTACATCTCAAAATTTAAGAGGAGCTCAAGGCGCTCAAGGTAATATAGGAAACACTGGTCCTCAAGGTGACCAAGGTGTTCAAGGCGATCAAGGTATACAGGGCTTAACAGGACAGACAGGACAGACAGGAACTACAGGAAATACAGGCGCAACTGGAACATCAATTAGTAGTATTGCATCAACTGATAATGGAAATTACACATATGATGTAGTACATACTATGTCAGATGGCACTACTCAAACAATAACAACTCCTAATTTAAGAGGTCCTATTGGAGCAACTGGTCCTCAAGGTTCTGGTTTAACAGATCTTCAATCTGATACTACACCGCAACTAGGTGGAAACTTAGATGCTAATGATAAATCTATTACTAATGCAACAATAGTATCTGGTAAAAACATTTCTTCTGAGTATGGATCTTCTTCTGCTCCTGTAACTTTTGTTGTAACAGTAGCAAGTAAAACATCAGCTCATGTTTATAATGGTGATGGTAGTGGTAGCGGTTATTTTATTGATGGTGTTGAATCACCGGCATTAAACTTTGGTGGTGCTGATTCTACTACATCTAACTCAGGTTATGTTTATAAGTTTGACCAATCAGACAATACTAATTCTGGTCACCCTTTATTATTTTATACTGATGCTGCTAAAACTACAGCTTACACAACAAACGTAACTACTTCTGGAACTCCTGGTTCTTCTGGAGCTTACACTCAAATAGAAGTAACAGAATCTACTCCTAATATTTTATACTATCAATGTTCTGCTCATGGATATATGGGTAACTACGCAACTACTCCTTCTAAAAATTTAGGAACTGCTGCATCATCTGATGCTTCTGCGTTTGCAACATCTGCCCAAGGAACTTTAGCAGATAATGCTTTAGCTTCTAGCAATAACTTATCTGATTTAGGTAGCTCTAGCACAGCAAGAACTAACTTAGGATTAGGAACAGCATCTACTTTAGCATCTGGTACATCTGCTAATCAGTTATTGCAATTAGATAGTAATGCAAAAATACCGGCAGTAGATGGATCACAAATTACTGGCATTGAAGCTGGTGGTTTAGGTGGTAGAAAAACCTTAACTGCAAGTGGAGCTGTAACAGCACATGATCCTATTGCTTTACTAAGTAACGGACAAGGAATTAAAATTGTTGAAACTGTTGCTTCAGAAGTAAGTAGTGTAAGCATACAAGCTGAAGCTCAATCAAGTACTTACACAGGTTGGCCCAATCAACTTGGAGAAGGAATTGGTAGTACTGTAAGTAATGCACAAGTCTTTGGTAACTTTGGTGCTAGACCTATAATTTTTAATACTGTTAATAATTATTTTGTTTGTGCTTTTGGATCTAATGACAATAGTGGCAACGTAAGATTAAGAGCTTTTACTTGTGACTCTTCTGGTAATTTTGAGTTTGGAACTACTGTTATAGGTTACACTCAAAGAGCAACAATGTTTGAAATATGCTATAACCCAGATCAAAATTTTGTTCATATGATTTTAAGAAAAAATAGTGACGGTGGTATTAAATTAAAAACAATATCTTGTGCAAACAATTTAACTCTTAGTGTAATAGCAGATTCAGATCCATTTAGTGGTGCTGGAAATTGTACTTGGGCAAGCATTATGTATTGCACAGTATTAAATAGTTTAGTTATGGTTACAAAAGGTACAGCTCCTTATCCTTGGAGTGGTAGCAACCAAATGCTTTTTAGAAATTATACTGTATCTGCTAATGGATCAACAAGTAATGGTAATGGTTTTATTTCTTATTGGGGACAATTTGAGCCTTTTGGTGGCACAGGTTATGGAGATGGAGATTATTTTTTAGTAGCATTACCAACTGGTACTACTGGTTCTACTACTTCTCCTGGAGATAGTTTTGGTACTGTAAACGATAGACCTACTGGAGTTTTAATAGGCGGAAATCCTACTGGAAGTTATTATGTTGAAACTAAATTTTTTCATGGAGCTGCTAATAGTTCTGGTACTACTTTTTATAGAGGTGAGCAAAAGTCATTAACATCACTTACTACTTCTACATCTAACTGGTGGAGAATGACAGCTCAATATGATCCATCATCTGAAAGTGTTATTCTAGCTGGAGTAACTCAACATCCTTCATACCGACCTTGGTACACTGCTATTGCTGCTAAAAATTTAGGTAATAGCACATCATCAACTAATGGTTACTGGTCAATGACAACACCATATAATAATGGTCTTAATTATTTAGCTAGTAATGATGGTAGATCAAATTATGCACCACAAATTGCACCAGACTCATCTAATAATAAAGTTCTTATTTCATACGTTGGTAATCATAATGGTTCGTACACTGCTACTGATTTAAATAAAGTTGTTGTATATAACTTAAGTGTTGCTGGTACTCCACAAAGCGCACCAACATTTACTTTGTCATCTAATGTTCAAACACCAGTTATGCAAGACACAGATGGCGATCATTATTTAGCACAACAATCTAATGGTACAGCAATATGTTTTGATAACTCTGGTAATGGTGTTATTGGAGCGGTAAGAAGTAGTACATCATATGGTACTGGTGCTGGTTGGGGAACAGAAGGACTTGCACACTTTACACAATTAGGAACAGCAGTTACTTCTACTCAAAGTGACTTTGTTGGGGTAGCTCAAGCATCAGCTACTTCTGGTTCAAGTTTTATTGTTGCTACAAAATCATCAATATCTAAAGGACACTCAGGTTTAACTGTTGGAGCTAGTTATTATACATCAACAACTGGAGTAATTTCTACTACAGATACAGGATTGTTTATTGGTAAAGCAATTAGCGCAACAGAAATATTATTAAGTGCAAGTCAAGTAGATGGATATGAAATTGCACCTGGAAATAAAAGCATTGTTGTAACAGATAGCACAGGATCTTTACCAAAATTAAATGGATCTAATTTAACAAACATAGCTGGTGCTACTGGGCCTGTATATTTAGGGGGAGCTACATGGACTGATAGCTCTACAAATACAAAATCTGTAAGTGTTGCTGGATTAGATGATAAGTATGATTTCTTACTTATTAAATGGTATGGTCATTGTGAAAGCGGTTCAATGCGTCCAGCTATAAGATTAGACAATACAACAAGCTCATATCAAAATTATTTTAGATATAATTATCATTCAAGTACAGATTATAATAACAGTCAAAGTTGGTGGAGAATTACACGAGACAGTATAGCTCAAACAAATAGATTTATGTTTCATGGAAAAATTTATTTTCACAAACTAGAATCAAATTATGACAGCAACTATAGCACAGATGGTGGTGGTGATGGTCATATGATGTATGGTAATTTTTATTCTTCAAATGAAAGCAACAATGCTAGAGTAAGAACTGAAAGTTTTTTAAGACATAGTCAATTAACTTCTCCAGTAAGTGAAATAGAATTTGGAGCTGAAACAAGCAGTCATTACTTTAGAGAAAATACATACGTAAAAGTATGGGGAGGAGTAGGAATATAACATGGCAACAATAGTAACATACAAACTACCACATGACGTTGATGAAGAAGGTAATCCAATAGATGATATTTATACTGGATTGTTTTTAGAAAGATTAGAAGATGATAATGATTACACGCAAGATGAAAATGGTTTAACTCGTATAGATGATGATGGTGTTTTAATTTTTAAAGCACACTCATCTGTTAATACTAATGTTTATTACAATATCAGTGAAGAAACTTTACCAGAAGATTTAGTTTTTCATAAATATTTTTTTAATGGAACTGATTGGACTTTAAATTCTAATTATGTAGATCCAGAATAATGTCTGGTCTTTCTCCACTTGAACAAGGCAAGCTTCTTGAAGCAGTTAATAGATTGTCAGATCAGGTGGAAGATCTTAATGACAGACTTTTAGTAATGGAAGCACAGGTTGCAAGAGGTAGAGGATTACTCTTTGGAATAATTTTTGCAGCTGGTGGTCTATCAGCTGGTCTAACAAATTTTTTATCCACATACTTTGGAGGTAACTAATGAAAAAATCATTAGCAGTAGTATTTATTTGTACGTTTACCTTTGTTGGTTGTGCATCATCACACATAAATGTGAGCACAAATGTACCAACAGGGAAAAACATATCAATTAAGATAGAAACTACAGACAAAATAGATTAGTAGTATTTAAACAAACACAGAAGCTCATACAGTTAATGTTTTAATTCTGTATCTTCTACTATTCAAACAAAATTTTAACTGTACTGGTGCTTATTTATAGGAGAATTTTTTCTGATGATCGCATTACTCGGCTCAGTTTTGGGCTTTACATCCAGTACTCTACCAAGTGTATTAGGATTCTTTGAAAAAAAACAAGAACACAAACAACAACTAGCATTATTAGAAGCTCAAGCTAAATATAAAGTGTCTGTTGCTCATGCTGAAGCTGATGGAAAAGAAGCTGAAGGATTATACAAGCATGATTCAACACTAGCTACTCACTCTGCCAAGTGGGTTACAACTTTTGCTAGTACTTGTAGACCAGTCATTACATATTTATTTTTATTCTGTTACTTAGGTGCAAAGACTGTTGCTATTGTGCAATCATATCAAAATGGTATAGAGTTACACAAGAGTATTGATTTGATCTACACAGAATATGACGCTGGTATCATGGCTAGTATAATTTCTTTCTGGTTTGGTCAACGTGCTATGATGAGGAGAAAATCGTGAAGGTATCAGACTCAAGTGTAATATCTATACCATTAAGAAACTTGGTAAGTTTAGTTGGTGGTGCAATGATACTTGTTTATGGTTACTTCGGTGTAACAGAACGATTAAATTTTTTAGAGCATGAGTTAGAACTACAAGATAAAGATATTATTCTTAACTCTGAGTTTAGAATTAAATGGCCCAGGGGAGAGATGGGTTCTTTACCAGATGATGCACGTCAAGACATGATGATTGATATGTTAAAAGATGAAGTGGCTACAATTAAAACAGAACTAGAAAAACAATAGGAGCTAATATGATTAACCAAGAAACTTTTTTAGAAGATGTAATAGAGGATGACCAACAAGTATATGTCATACCTTATGCAGACAAGTTAAGGATATGCGTTAATAACAAAACAGTCTGGAAGCCTATGACTGTTGATGCGTATATGCACTTTATTGTTGGATGTATAGACTCAATGCAAGAGATGAGAAGATTAAACAAATGCAAGTGTGGTAAAAACTAATGCCTATGCCACCTGTACCAGAGGAAGAATTGTTAGAAGTTCTTACTGCTGATGAAAGTTTCAACAACAGATACGAAGCTGCTGAATCTTTAGGATTAAAATACGCAACCTATATGCAAAGATTACATAAGGCTAAAAACTTACAACCTGATTTTGAAATACCAGATCTTCCTAATGAAGAGATGGACATAGAAGAATTAGTACAGACTGTAACAGATAGATACGAAAGAAGAGCTAAAGCAAAAGATGCTCAAGACTGGATTGATATTAAAGTAAATATTGATGGGCCTATAGGTATACTATGGATGGGAGATCCACACATAGATGATAACTACTGTAACTGGACTAGACTAAGAGAAGATATAAAACTTATACAATCTAACTCAGCTATTAAAGGTGCGTCTATAGGTGACGTTCATAATAATTGGATAGGTCGTCTCAGTTTGAAATGTAGCCCTGAGCAAGAGACCACTACGGCACAGACTTATGCTCTTATACACTGGCTTATAAACAATATGGATCCTCTTATATTAATTAGGGGTAACCATGATTGTTGGACACCGTTTCATAAGGATGCAATGACATGGATGTCACAACCTAAAAGCATTACTAATGACTGGCAAGTAAAGTTTAAATTAAATTTTCCTAATGGGTATAGTCTTAGTGTAGATTCTCGTCACGATTTTCCAGGTCACTCTCAGTATAATCCTCTTCATGCTCAGATGAAAGCTTCTCTTTGGAATAGTGATGCTGATCTGTATATTGCTGGTCATCGTCATAACTGGGCAATCCAGAAAATAGAACAACGAAATGGGAAAGTTGCTTCGTTAGTTCGGTTAAAAGGATATAAAGATTACGATCAGTATGCTGTTGAGAAAGGGTTTTCTCAGCAGAAACATGGTCAATCAATACTGCAAGTGATTGATCCATACTCTTCATCAGAGTCAAAACAGAATTTCTTTGAGAATCCTCAAGAAGGTCACGACTTTCTTTTGTATCTTCAAGATAAGTATGGTAAAGATCCACATAAGAAGTAAGAATATTTTTATCTAATACCTCTGCTTTCTTACAACCATGCATTATAGTTGAATGATCTTTGTTAAACTTGTGTCCTATCTGTGTGTAAGATAAGTTAGTAAATTTTCTTGATAAGTAATAGGATATAAACCTAGCGTTGACTATAGCTTCGGTACGTCTTGAGCTTTTGATTTCATCCCATGAAGTATTGTTATCTTCTAATACTTTATTGATAACTTTGTTAAGTGATTTGTTTTTGAACATAAGATTTCCTTTATAACATTTATATTTTTTTTTGGTACGCACTAAAAAAATAACCAGAGATCGCCGTTACGAAATCTCTGGTTAATAACTTCTAAGACACAATGATAGACTGATAACCTTATAAGTTTAATGGAGTGTTATCAGTCCTTAGAACGGTATATCACTATCATGTTTCTTTGATTCTATAGCTGGTGTTGATGCAGAAGTGTCTGTGTTTGCGTCAGATTTTTTGTCAAGAATCATAATCTCTCCACCAAATGACAGCTCAACACTATACATCTTAATTGTTTTACCATCATCTGTGTCCATCTTATAGTACTTAAGATCTCCTTTGATGTATAGCTTAGCACCTTTCTTTATATATGGAATTATATATTTATCTATTGTGCTTTCATTCCAGACTACTACTCTATGCCATAATGTTTCTTCATCATTAGCACCAGTCTTAATCTTTGTTGCTATAGAAAGTACGGCATACTTCTTGCCGTTGTTTGTTTCTTTAATCTCTGGATCATTCCCTAGATTACCTATTAGTTCTGTTGTTGCAAGTGTACCTGAGTAACTCATTTTATGCTCCTGTTATCATTGTTGTTTTTAAAATCGTCTGACTCTACGTCACTATAGAATGTAGAGTATACATCAACACATTTAAGAACGACTCTATCATGCGCTCTCTTCTCTGCCATAGCCAAAGGGTATGCGTTGTGTGTATTCTTACTGCTAGTCTCACCAAAGGATTCAATTTGTAATCCTGTTACTGTATTCTTTGCAGTTGCTTTAAGATATATGTTGCCTAGTATTTCTTTAGGCTCACTATATGTTACGATAATTTTATTGTAAGCAGCAATTCTTTGGCAAGCTTGGTTACTTAATATCCATTGCTTGTTTTGTTTTAACTGCCATGCAAGTTTATCGTTTGGTTCTATGTCTGGGCAAAGACTTTTAATCTTTTCCCACGCTTGTTGTTTATCCATTGTGTTATCCTTTTAGTCTTATTGATAGGTCATTTCTTTTATTACGGCTGACCACAACACCGTTGCAAGTAACAGACTTTGCGTCATCTGGTACTAATTCTTTGAGAGCTTCGGCTGTTTGTTTGCGTCGATCCTCAGACTCTTTGGCAGTCTGATGCTCGACTTTATAATCGTAACTTAAGTTGTTAAACTCATTACCAAACGCTTCGTCTTTCCTCTCATCAAGATTATATATCACACCTTTGTCTGTTGCAATCTTTAACTTCTTGTTTATATTATCTTTTGTCCAGACAGGAAGCGCTCTACTAAACTCTTCGTCATCCATCATCTCTTGCTTAAACCAATCATCAGTCTGGAAATTTTCTATTAGATCTAATATATCTTTGCATCTATCATAATAAGTTTCAATAAATTCAGAGTCTCTATATACAGTACAATAATCATGTGATGCATTACCAAATATACAAGAGAATATTATTTCTTCTTTACCAGATACCATCATATGATGTTGTAATTGTGGGTAGTAATAAGCCATTGCTTTGTCTAATGTATTACGTTCATTAGTGTGCTTAACTTCTATAATATAACCACTATAAACAGCGTCTACTGTACTGACTAATCTACCTTGATAACGTTTAAAGTGTTCTTGTTCATTCATTATTTGTGGAACAAAAATATCTTTATCTTTATTAAGTTTTTTGCGTAACCATTCTAAGTGAAATGACTCAGTTAATATACCTAACTGTACTGGTAGCACAGCAGACAAATCATCTGGATCTTTGAGAAAGAATTTTTCTTTCATCATGTTGGTTATCTTTCCGGTGGCTATACTAATAGCATCACTGCTACCTATTTTTGTACTGTAGTATAGCTGTCGTTCTCCTTCTTTATATTCATCGTTCATTGTTTACTCCTTAAGTTGTTGGCATACTTGTTTATGTAAAGTGATTAAGTATTTTTTAAGTATGCGTTTTGGTATATCTACTTCGTTACTGTACTTAATCAATACAGCAATAGTAGGGTAGTCACCTGTAGTTATTACTTTAGTACAGGCATATTCCAAAGCTACTAAACTGTATTCTTTTAGTGCTTCGTAATATAAGTTAATAAAATTATCAGCATCGTTATCTGGTATTATTTTGGGCCAAAGTAAAAATACTTTAGACAACAGCTCAACAAATGCTTCTTCATCTAATGGTACTAATAACTTAGTAACATTAAATAGATCTGCTTCAACATCATCTAAGGCATTACTTAGTTCTGTCTGAGATAGAGATGATGGTATCTCTATTTGTGCTAGAAACTTTACTCCTTCCAGATATTGCGTTGCGAATTTTGTCAGCGGCATCCGTGCTTTCTGCAACAGGGTATTCATCTGTCCATCTTCCTGATTGTAGCCAGTTGTTTGCGTGCTGTGTGTACTGATTTGATTCTTTAATAAATTTTTTGTATCGTCTTGCTCCATCTATTATCTCCTCCGATGTTGCATCACCATCTTGTATTGCTAATACAAAGTAGTATTGTGCTGACCACTTGTTAGTATGTAGGGGGTACTGTTCCCAGAAAGAATTAAACTCTGATTCTAAGTTAGCTTTCTTTAGGTCTTTTGGTTTTAATATTTTCATCATGTTCCTCTATGTTTATTCTACACTGCAAAGCAGTAGCCCATGATGTAAGATTAAATGCACCTGGACTACGATCTCCACACTCCCACTTAGATACAAGACCATCGGCATTGCCCATTACATGGTCAAGGTCAGACTGTGATAAGCATAACTCTTCACGTCTAACCTTAAACATATAGACTAATTCCCAATACCAGTCTGGCTTGTATTGTTTAGTCTGCCTTGTACTTATCCATGATTGTAGATCCATGGCTAAGCATAGAATTGTTTTAGATCTTAGGCAAGTAAGTTTCTGCTAACTTGTTGTAAACAATATCAAGATCTACTGGCCCATGTAACTTAGGTTTGTAAGCTGTCATGTGATAATCACAATCCATTTTAATTTTTTCTTCTAAGTTATTAAAGTGCCATGTAGGTTTAGTTACAAATGTTACATCATCTTCTATATATTTAACTTGATAGTATTGATCTGCATCTGTAACCATTAAGAAGTTATAACCATGACTATCATTAAGTTCTTTTAATGCGTCATTATATAACTTATCTATTGTCTTAACACTTTCTTTTGCACGCTGTAGTTTTTCATACAAATCTTTCAAAGGTTTTAATTCCTTTGAATGTTTTTTGTTTAACGCTGATATAAGTTTATCAGCATTATCTCTTAGTCTGTTAGTTAGTTCTGTTTTTATTTGCGCACTTAGTCTCATTGTATTCTCCTTTTAACTAATGCACTGATGTCTTGAATAACATCAGTTATGTTGACCAGTTTTTTTAATGATACATTAACAACATACTGGTCTGGACTATTGTTAATATATTTTTCTGCTTCATCTGTTGAGTTAGCTTGTACTACATAATCTACCTCAACAAATCGCATCTCTAATCTTTTAGTGTGGTACTCTTTCTTAGGTGTACCAGTTCTACCTCTGATTCTACCTCTACTAGTCATGCGTATATCCAGCATTTGTATTGACCACACTCACCATCATCTGTTTCAACGCCACAGTGCACGCATATGCCTTCTTTCTTTGCTTCTTCTAATTGTTCCAGATGTTCTTGAGCTTCAGCTGCCCAAGTATTAAATGTTTCTTTACTCATAGTTATCCTCCATTGTGATTTTGTATTCACTGGTAGTGTGAATAATTTTTTTTCTTCTATGCTTACCGTGTACTAATTCTACAGGTATACTACCATTTACTGTTACGTTACATAACAGTACCGCAAATAAAAATATCGTGTTTGTTATTAGGTTCTTCCAATGAGTATTCACCCTTACCTCCCACAGTAATAGGTAATACTAGGGAATAAATACTATATAACTAGCTTGACAGTTACGTTTTTTTTAGTGTCAGTTTATACTTAATTGTACTTGTACTGTAATAAACAACACGAGTATAAGTATTGTAACTATCAAAGCTTTTGCACCGCTATCCATTAAAACTCCTCTACTATTTCAGACGCATCAATAGTTATTTCGCATCTGGTATTTTTTGTACTAGCTTTATTTATCTTATTAATTATCTTGTGATAAAAATCTTTTGTCTCATCATCTTGTATACTACATAGGTATAGTATACTTGTCAGACTTTGACAGTCATCTTCGTTTAAATATATTGATGTCATTATAACTCCTTATCATTGTGTTTGTGTTCTGCTACCCAGATACAATCTTTTAATTCATTTCTATAGAATTGTTTTTCTCCATGAGTTATAGCTTTACGAAGCATTTTTCTTGCTCTTGTAATGCGTTCAATCAATCGTATCTTACTGTCGTTGACAGGATTATCTTCTGGTATCATCATCAATCATTCCTTTATTAAGTATTCTTCTGCGACCTTGACGAGTCAAACCAAAGACTCGTTGCTCACATCCAGATAATCCTTTACGTTTCATTACTGGTATTTCACCAGCAGTTCTAACGTTACCATTCCAGTTAGCTTGGAAATCATGGAACACAAATGCGTACCCACCTTTAACAAGCTGACTTAATCTTGATGATACAGACACTTCTTTAGATGATATGTCATAAGCTATGTGTGAAAAGGTGCTGCCTCTATGACCAGCACGCCACATACTATGTAAAATTTTATCATCAAGAGTAACCTTAACTTTATTCTTAGATGTTACTGGATCTGTCTTGCGGTAAGGTGTAGCTGTATATAGTTCAACTACTTTGTCATCATAATCTACTATCATTACTTCTCTCCATTATCTTCTGTTGCAAGGTCATCATTCATGGCGTTAATAAAACCACCAATCATTAGACCTTTATGTGCTTCACTAAGCTCTGGGTTATTTAATATATCTATTACATTACCCATTACATGGTCGACATACTTGGTCTTGTATTCATCAAGATAACCACCGTTATCTTTGATTACTTTATTCTTCATGCCAGTAACTAAAGCGTCAGCTGGACTTGGTATTTTTTTATCAGTCATTGTGTTCTCCTATATGATAAAATTATTATAGCACTATACACATTAATCCACAAGCTCTGCTATATTAAACTTGCTTGGTAAACTCAAGTTCATACTCACCTTTATTAAGATGGGCCTCTACTAATACTTTGTTGTTAATAGAAAACCTAAAGGTTTGAGATCCGTCATCATTTTTTTTATGTGTAACTCTGTGGTCACATAAAGTGTGACTGTTCATAGATGATGTGCCTACTTTAATAGTAACACAACCATCTTTTCTGTTACCGTATGACTTACTGCCTTGATACAAACAGTTAGTCACGTCATTCCATATTGGGTATTGTCTAGTCATTGTCATCTCCTTTTGTTATATCTGCTTGCACTTTTAAAGTCGTTCCATCCCAACAGATTAAAAGATGGTGGTGACTATTAGAATTTTTTTCTGTTGTTCACCTAGTGTTTTACGAAAGTGGCTTTTACCCTGGGGAAAGGGAAGCCGGTGGCATTAGCTACGTGCCTCAATTCTTCACCAGATGAACAACATAGTCTGCAAAGCATTGTTAAAAATAATGATTTAACAATAACCGTTAAATGCAGACAAAAGAATAGCCGAATAAATCGGCTACTCTAAATCTTAGATTACTTTATCTTAGATAGTTTTAGCTTTTGTTCTTTTAACAATTGCTCTGTTGACTTAACCGTAACTGATGGTTTCTTAGAATCTTTATTCCATCTCTTTTGTTGGGCTACCTGATATTCATTATAAGTTTGACCAAAGAAGAATGTCCAAAGATAATCACCAGTATAGAGTCTTTTCTCTTTCGCAAACTTATCTAGCTGTGCTTGGTTTAAGTCGATGAAAATGTCATGCGTATTTAGTCTAGCTAAAGCACCAAGTTCTGGTGAATGAAAAGGTCGACCATTTTCATCGGTAGTACCATCTCTAAGAGATTCTTCTTCGAAGTTCTTAAGCATTTTAGAGATGTCTGCGTCAATCCAATCGTTTTCTGCCATAATTTGGTGATACTTTTGTTGATGGATTGTTATGCTTCTAGTGAAGCAACTTATATTATGATTAACTTCCTTAAGTTTACCTTTGATTAAGTCTCGGGCTATCTTATTTGGGTAGTGTTGACCAGCTAAATTACCATTAAGGTAAATTCCAGCTCTCTTACCATCCTTGTAAGTATCTAACTCTGAAACGGAAGCGTTTAGTAGTTCCTCGACGAGGTCGTTTTGATTTTTTAAAGACATAGTTATTCTCCTATCTGTCTGTTAATGGGATATACCATTATGCTAACCCCACATACATTTTCAAACGAACTCTTTTTTGCACCCTCTTGGGGGTATATGTTTCATAAAAACATATACGAATAATATCTGGAAACAAGAATCGCCGGAAAGCTTGCTTGAGGAATCGACTGAAATACTTCAGTCGTTCTATTCTTGGTGTAGGATATTGCAAAATCGGATTGAATCTGTATTTGTTGGGTTTGCTTTGGTATATGCTTTTGACAGACAGATAGGCAGAATGACTAGTCTTTACAAAAGCGAAACGCCCTCGGCGTTGGAACTGCTTAACGGTTGCGTTTCAGAGTTAGAAACTTACATCTCCTCGCCTTGGGCGTGGTGAGTAGGATGGTCTGGAATTTCCTTGATGGTCATTTAGATGTGTTGTCAACACACCCAAATGAGATGGCACGTGACTTTAACAAAGGTAACTTAAGAAGTTAATTGTAATATAAGTTAGGTGAACTTGAAGTATCACAAGCCATCAAGAAAATATCCCAAATTATCAGAAAAGGATGGATTGTCCAGACTTCCTAAAATCTTAGAAGTTCGGAGAAGAATGTCTTAGTAGATGGTCTCCGATGACAATGTCACCTTTTCACCACCAGGAGTTGGCGGTTTAGCAGACTAAATGCATGACATTCTTCATTGACTTAAGCCTAGCACTGCTGATAAGTTTGCCGTAAGAGAAAAACGAATAGACTGGTAGGTTATCTTGGACTTTATTCTTTGGTACAAACTTGTTATGAATATGAGGTAGGCAAACAAAAGTTTAGATGGAATAGATTCTAAGGAATCGTCAGTTGCTTAAGTCAACAGAGTGATTGTTAAAAGTTACAAACGCTAAACTATCTACGATTAAGTAATCTTGATTTAGAGTAGACTATTTATGAGACCTATTCTTAGGTCTGCTTTTAACAATCAACAATGCTTTGCAGACGGTAGTTACAACCATAGCTATCCTGATAATACTATAATGTAGATTACTCGAATCTAATAAGTCAATCAGCCGTGTTGTCACTTCGTGACTGCCCGCACCCAGACTGTTGACTTTTAGATTACAAGCAATCTTGTGATTGCGTATAACAGGAGATAACTATGGACATAACTACTCAACAAAACATTGCAGATATTATGATTACAAGCACTCTTTTCTTAGCAGTCGCTATACTAAGCTATGTAACTTACATCGCATTTAAACAAGAATTAACGCTCTGGATTAGAATACCAGCACTTATCTTAGCGATGCTAAGTCTAGTGCTTCTGTCATTATCTGGACTATAAACAGATATATTTAGACATATGTTGATAACTGTATTGACATATTTATAATCTATCCCTACTCTTTAAGTAACACGATTCATTACTTAATTTGAGGTTAACATATGTCTAAAGTACCCAGTACAAATAACCAATCGCTGACACAGCTTCAGCAGAGTTTTGTAGATAACTACTTAGCCAATGGTGGCAATGGTAAACAGGCTTGCATAACGGCAGGATACAGCGAGAACTCAGCTCATGTTCAGGCGAGTAAATTGGTTAAGCTTCCACACATACAGCAAGCCTTACTCAAAGGTACTGCAGAAGCCATTGGTCTAGGCTCTGCTAAAGCTGTTCAGAAGTTAGTGTCTCTATCTGGCGGAGCTAAGTCAGAGTATGTTCAGCTTGAAGCATCTAGGGATTTATTAGACCGTGCTGGATTTAAAGCACCAGATAGAGCCGATATACGGCTTGATAGTGATATAAAGATTAGTATTGATTTAACGTAGGGGGGGGGTTAAAACTCAAGCGTGATGTTATGTTACTTCACCTTTACTAACATTATTTTTTAAAAAGGTTCGTTATGACTGATGAAGAAGATCCA
>MDSW01076111.1_pt1 | contig 32181 bp, 30 predicted proteins | sample 811171 | NCBI WGS metagenome assembly MDSW01 (sample SAMN05326641, study PRJNA326480) | marine metagenome | isolation source: seawater | place: Atlantic Ocean: North West | collected 2012 | reverse complement strand
GAAAAAAGTGCCTAATATTTTCTCGTCTTCGGCAAAAACGGTTGAAGCTTGATTGCTGACCGGATTTTCAAGGAGGGCATAGTCTGGGATCTCTTCCTCCGGAATTGAAAGCATCAGCACCCCAAGCAAAATGAGGGGAGAAAAAATAACCAACCAAGTTGCGATTAGTATCCGTTTTTGTCCCTTTGTGCTGAGCCCGGTTTTCTTCTGCGGAGCTTTGGTCTTTCTCGCTTTGGATGATGGATTGTTCCGTTTCTTCGCCATTCATTACGAATGTACGAACAAAGACCCGTCTCGGTATAACCAATTCTATTGATTATAAACCGAGGCGGGTTAATTGAATCGCCTTTTTTATTATTTGCTAAACTCTTAGTAAGTGCAGAGTTACATCTGCGCCACTCAAATTATTCCACTGACTCCTGGATTTTAAATCCGATGTCCGAAATGTCCTCAAGGACTTCTGTTCTCATGGCTTGTTCAAATGATGCCCGATACTTGCCTTTTCTCGGGAATCTGGTTTTTGTCTTGAACAGAAAGCTTCCATCTCTTATTGCTCCTGACCCTTTTCCAAGCCATCTGCCGTTTGCATCCTGAAGAATGAATTCTAAGGTGTCTATTTCCACCAACCCATCGGGCAACTCAAATTTTGAAAAGACCCAAAGGTTCTTCCACTCGTAAGATCTAGAGTGCCGTATGTTAAAATAGAGGTTATAGCGTTGTATCGTATCGTTTATTTCAAATTCAAAAAAGGGAGTGTTTCCCCTCATCCATTGGCTCTTTGGTATAGGAAGATATTCATCATAATATGGTCTATTCCCCATACAAGCGAGTAGCAGCGCGCCAGCTAAAAGTGTGGTTGCCCAAATTTGAATCTTATTCCCTTTTCTTTTTGCGATCCCGATTTCGTTTTTTTCTGGCATGAGTCGAATTTTCTTTGGCTTTAGTTGTTGATTTCCTTGATTTCTTGGGTCTTTTTTTCTTGAACGTATTGTCAAATCGAGTAAGCTCATCTTGTCCAACTACATTTTCATAGCTAGGCTCCTTTTGTGGTTCAACGCGAACGAATTTCTCCAGATCTTCGGGCTTTTTACCTGCTTTGTTCATGGCAATAATTTCCTTTACCCTATCCAGTTCAAGCTGAACGATTTTACCCCCGAAATCATCTTTCAGCCAATACCACATTAACCGCTTAAAAATATCCGTCTTCTGATGCACTGCATCTCCTTTTTTTGTCTTTAGCCTTATGCTCGTACTTGGAAAGTCCTTATACGATTCCATGTACATGTCCAGCTCATAATTCAGGCAACACTTTAGTTTGCCACATTGCCCGGCAAGCTTCTGCGGATTCAAAGCAAGCTGTTGATATCGAGCGGAAGAGGTCGCTACCGTTCTAAAATCTGTAAGCCACGTAGAGCAGCACAGCTCCCGTCCACAAGATCCGATTCCGCCAAGACGAGCGGACTCTTGCCTTGCGCCAATCTGGCGCATTTCAATCCGAATTTTAAACTTGTCGGCCATTAATCGAATCAGTTCTCTGAAGTCCACGCGGCTATCCGCGGTATAATAAAATATGGCTTTGGAGCCATCCCCCTGAAATTCAACGTCCGATATTTTCATTTCCAGCCCGAGTGAGATTGCCATTTTTCTTGCCTCATGCATACTTTCATCTTCAAGGCTCCTTGACTTCCTCCACTTCTCGATATCTTGTTCAGTAGCTTTTCGTATGATCTTCGGTAGGTTGTGCTTTTTTGTGTTGGCCTTCTTTTTGTTTAATTGCATCAGCACCAGTTCACCGGTTAATGATACCAGTCCAACATCATAACCAGGAACAGAAGACACAACAATTGCATCTCCCGAATGAATGCTTAAATTACCCGTGTTCCGGTAAAAGGATTTCCGCCCATTTTTGAACCGCACCTCTACAATATCCGAATAGGCCTTTCCCCCGGGCATTTCCATGTTGGCCAGCCAATTAAAAACCTCTAATTTATTGCAGCCACCCGTTGAACAGGTTCCGTTGTTTTTGCATCCATTTGGAGTGCCGCCATTACTATTTTTAGCGCAAGTCTGACAACTCATTCTCCGTTTGCTTTGTTCGCGCATTTCTTTCTATAGCGCTCCGGTAAAGATAAATTAATTGATGAAAAATGAAGTCTAATAATCGTGACTTCTATAAAACGAAAATAATTGCCTCGCTTATTGCTTTCTCAACAGTCTGATTATTTTAATTGACAAGTCCGTAAACAAAATTTTAGGGTTCGCGTTGCGCTCAATGTGATAGTGAGCATCATTAAATTCTTTTGTTAACTGCATCACATTCTTATTGTTTACAAACTTCGAAAAATTGTTCATAAACTCCCTCTCTTCCCCATGCAATTTCACCATTTCCATGTCAGTATAATTTCCTAAAATGCATTGTCTAATCATTTTCAAACAATACTGCAAAAACTGCTTCTGTTGCTCTCTTCCAATCCCGGAAATCGTCTCTGCCCAATTGAAGGTTTCAACTACCTTTTTTTGGTACGAAAGTCTCATCCAGGTCTGGAAATGATTAAAGTAATACTGGTGGTGATTTTCAGAGATCATTTGTCGGCGCGTTTTTAGGTAGGAACCCTCGCTCTCCACGACTAACGATTTTGCCCTCTCACTGTCCAAGCCTTCACAACCCACCAAATACTCCATTAAATCTGCGTCCATTATACGTTTGACCTGCACCAATTGAGTTCTTGACGTGATTGTTTTTAAGAGCCTGTCTTGTTGGTTCGTCGTGAGTATGATGATGGTTTTATCGGGCGGTTCTTCGATTAGCTTAAGCAGCTTATTTGCCGCCGTTGCATTCATCAGCTCAGCATGCCAGACAATCAAAACCTTAACCCCTCCCTCAAATGATTTTAGAGAAAGCTTTGTACTGATTTCTAGTGCCTCTTTTTCAGGTATGATCGGCTGACTATTTCCTATGGCGCATTTTTCGTTCCAATCCTGCAGGTCAAAGTAAGGTGTCTCTGAAAGCTGCTCTCTCCACTCGCTGATGTATGTTTTAGCCAATTCATTTTTCTTTGAAATCAGCTTAAAGGGAAACGAGAAATGCAAATCCGGGTGGTTGAATGCGGTTATGTTTTTACAAGATCTGCATTCTCCACACGAATCCTGACCTTGCTTATTCTCACAAAATAAGTACTGGGCATAGGCGATCGCCAAAGGCAACACTCCCGAACCGTCTTCACCTACAAAGAGCTGGGCATGAGGAACTCTACCTTCATCAATATTGGTTGCTAACCTTTCTTTAAGCTTACTATGTCCCGGTATATTTGTAAAACGCATTTATTCCTTTCAAAAGTAACGATTATTCTTCCCTTAGTTTCAGATTGAATTTGAATAAAATTAAATTTGCCGCATGGCAAAAATAGACCTGTACAATTTTGCGAACCGAAGAGCATTGGTCCGCGTTGATTTTAATGTTCCTTTGGACAAATCCACGTTTGAAATAACGGATGACACCCGAATTAGGGCGGCGATCCCTACCATTCATAAGATTCTATCGGATGGCGGATCTGCTATTTTAATGTCGCATTGCGGCAGACCAAAAAATGGTCCTGATGATCGGTTTTCATTGCGGCATATCGTATCCAGGGTTGAGGAATTATTGGGTACAAAAGTGCATTTTTCAGATCAGCTCTTCTCAGAAAGTGCGTATGACAAATCCTCTAATTTGCCCCAGGGAGAAGTCTTATTGCTAGAGAATTTGAGGTTCGATCCCCGCGAAAAAGCAGGGGACACGGGATTCGCAAAACAGCTGGCAAAACATGGAGATGTATATGTGAATGATGCTTTCGGAACAGCTCACAGAGCCCATACATCTACAGCTACCATAGCTAAAGAATTCCCTACAGATAAAATGTTTGGCTATTTAATTGAAAAAGAAATAGAAAGTGTGTCCCGATTGATGAATAGCGGGCAGCGACCAATAACGGCCATCGTAGGGGGGGCTAAGGTTTCATCAAAGATCAAGATTCTAACGAACCTGCTGACCTCCGTTGATGCTTTGATAATAGGGGGTGGAATGTCGTACACATTTGCAAAAGCTCTTGGAGGAAGCGTTGGGGATTCTTTGGTCGAGGACGATTATCTAGAAACAGCATTAGAGATTGTGAATAAGGCGAAACAACTGGGTGTTGAAATACTAATCCCTAAAGATAGTCTTGTCGCTGACTCTTTTTCAGAAGATGCAAAAACACAGGTAGTTGAAACCAACGCAATCGAATCCGGCTGGATGGGCTTAGATGTAGGCCCTGTCACGATTGACGAGTTTCACAAAACCATTGTTGGCTCGAAAACGATATTGTGGAATGGTCCTCTTGGGGTTTTTGAAATGCCAAAATTTGCTGCGGGAACAAAAGCGATGGCTGAATCTATAGCCGAAGCAACAGACAATGGCACGTTTTCTTTGGTTGGAGGCGGGGATTCTGTTGCTGCAGTAAATCAATTTGGATTCGCACATAAAATGAGTCATGTATCAACTGGTGGAGGAGCAATGTTGGAGTTTCTTGAGGGTAAAGAGCTCCCTGGATTGAAAGCAATAACAGGATAGATTGGATTTAGAGTTAGAAAAAGAATGGAGAAAAGTCCTCGACTTATTCGAAAAGGAACATGGCAAAATGGATGTCTCTTCGGTACTTTTTCTAATCGGCATACAAGAAGTTGGCAAAGGGTTTCTTAAGCTAAGCAAAGACAAGAAGATCGAAGTTATTCACGTAGGGATTTGTGCTGTTCTTGAGCCCTATGGTTACTACTCTTTTTTGGGTAAAGACGAAGATGGTTGGCCTCATTTTGAAAACAACCAAAAGCTACCTGCTCTAGATTCGGATGAGCAAAAAAAGATTCTGAAGGAAGCTATTATTTCTTATTTTGATAATCAAGGACTTATTTAAATGGCTACCGTTACTTCTGTAGTTTGCTCTTCCTCAATTCGAATGATGCCCACCTTTGTGTTTGCATCAACATCAATATCCAAGATCGCAAATCCAGCTTGTCCTGATTTGAATAAATCGTTGTAATTGAATGTGGCCATGCCCGTTCCATCTGTGCTGTTTGTTTGCTCCAGATTCTCTCTTGGTGGTTCTGTTCCATTATCATAATACAGTTTCACAGATGCGCCTCCAACGGGTACACCAGCAGAGTCTACAACTGTAACTCGAGCGATGGTGTCCTTTTTCTTATAGCAAGAATTCAACGAAAACAGAACGACCGACAGAGTGAATAAAACCAATGACAATTTTCTCATAATGCTGCTTTATGTTTAATTTTAGCACAGCGTTGAACCAACGCAGAACCAAACAAATATAGTTAAAATCACTTTCTATGAAAGCTCTTCAATATGCTACTCTCACAGTGTTGTTTGCTCTTATGACGATGTTTCCAGCCTTCGGGTTGGCTCAAGTCAAAACAAACAACCCCACAACCGTAGAAAAGTTATCTCCGGATAAAGTTACATCGACAGAAGAAGAAATACACTTTGAAATTCAGACCAGACATGGTAATATGAAGGGAAAGTTGTACAATTCCACTCCGCTTCATCGCGACAACTTTATAAAGCTCATTAATGAAAAGTACTACGATAGTCTTTTGTTCCATCGTGTAATTCGGGATTTCATGATCCAAGGTGGAGATCCGGAAAGTCGGGGAGCGGAGCCCAACAAAGCACTTGGAAATGGCGGCCCTAATTACACCCTTCCTGCTGAAATCCGTAGCGATCTGTTCCATAAAAAGGGTGCTCTTTCGGCTGCAAGGCAGCCCGATAATGTCAATCCTGAAAAGCGCTCATCCGGCAGTCAGTTTTACGTTGTTCAGGGTCGTAAATACACCGATCAAATGCTAAAAACACAGGAAATGCGAATGAACCAGTCTAAAGTAAATCAGGCTATTCGCACCTATCTGAGTAAGCCTGAAAACAAGGCAGATTTGGAACGGATTACTTACTGTCAGAAAAATAAACTCAATGACTCTCTCAACAAGATCGTTGCAAGCTTAGTTCCTGTTGTGATTAGCAAAGACGAACAGTTTCAATTTACAGAACAACAAAGGCTGGCCTACTCCGGTATTGGTGGGACTCCCCATCTAGACGCCAACTATACTGTCTTTGGTGAAATCTATGAGGGTTTGGAGGTAATCGACAAAATTGCAACCTCAGAAACCGACGGGAGGGATCGACCGATTCAAGATGTGAAAATGTCTATTCGTATTGTTAGCCCAGAAGGCAGGTAAAAGTTCATGCAACAGGAAGCATAATTCATTACTTTTGTTCTCGTTATGATTGATCAGGTAGAGCGATTATTATCAGAAGTTGATGCCTTCGAAAGTGGTGATCCGGACGAAATCGAGCAGTTTCGAATTCGGATGATCGGAAAAAAGGGTAAAGTAACCCAGCTGTTTGCTTTGTTCAAAGAGGTTCCAAACGAACAAAAAAAAGAATTTGGTAAGAAGCTGAATGAGTTAAAAACAAAATCAACTCAAAAAGTTGCGGATTTAAAAGGCGCCAGCAAGCCAGCTGCTGAAACAAAATCAAATTTAGACATTTCTAGGCCGGCAGAAGATCTTACGCTTGGCTCCCGCCATCCCATCTCTATTGTACGGAACGAGATCATCGACATTTTTTCAAGGATCGGTTTCAGTGTTTCTGATGGTCCTGAAATCGAAGACGATTGGCACAACTTTTCGGCATTAAATTTTCCAAAAGAACATCCTGCCAGAGACATGCAGGATACATTTTTCATCAGTGAAGATTTTTCGCTTCGGACCCATACCTCATCTGTCCAGGTAAGGGTTATGGAAACTGAAAAACCTCCCATCCGGACGATTTCTCCGGGTCGAGTTTTTAGAAACGAAGCTATTTCTGCCCGTGCGCACTGCATTTTTCATCAGGTCGAGGGTCTATATATTGACAAGGGTGTTTCTTTTGCTGACTTGAAACAATCCTTGATGTACTTTGCCAAAGAAATGTTTGGAGAAGGTACTGAAATACGCTTACGACCATCCTACTTTCCTTTCACAGAGCCAAGTGCGGAAGTTGATATCTCTTGTGTTCTTTGCAACGGTAAGGGGTGCAATGTTTGCAAAAACTCCGGTTACCTGGAGATTTTGGGCTGCGGAATGGTCGATCCCAACGTTCTTGAGAATTGCGGCATTGATTCTTTCCAATACTCCGGGTTTGCTTTCGGAATGGGCATTGAAAGAATTGCCATGCTTAAATTCGGCATCAACGATCTACGCCACTTTTTTGAAAATGATATTCGTTTTTTGAAACAGTTTCGTAGTTCAATATAGATGAGAATCCTTCTTTTTACCGGAAAAGGTGGTGTTGGTAAAACCACTGTTGCTGCAGCTACCGCTCTGAAATGTGCTCAGCAGGGGCATAAAACGCTTATTATTTCAACTGACCCTGCACACAGTCTTGCAGATGCGCTTGATTTAGAGCTCGGACCAGAACCTACAGTGATCGCGCCTTGCCTATGGGGGCAAGAGTTTGACGTTTATTACTCCATGAAAAAATACTGGGGGAATATGCGAGAAATGATGAAAGCCGTGTTTCGATTTAAGGGGGGTGACAGTATTATGGCTGAGGAAATGTCTGTGATTCCAGGTATGGAAGAGGGCGCGGCATTTATGTGGATTGAGAAGTATTACGATGAAAAAGCTTTTGACGTAATTGTTATTGATAGTGCTCCAACCGGAGAAACATTGACCTTGCTGGGACTACCTCAGGTTACCAAAAGCTGGTTGACCCGAGTTGTTCCCGGTCAGAAGTTTGCAATTAAAACATTTGGAAAAGTAGTTAGAAAAACCACCGGTGTTCCTATGGACAAAGGATACGACGAGCTTGAGCTATTATTTTCAAAGCTGGAAAAAGTACAAGCCCTTTTCAGCGACCCAAAAATATGTTCGATTCGAATAGTGGCAAATCCAGAGCGCATGGTTATTGAGGAAGCCAAAAGGGCGTACACCTATCTCCAGCTTTATGGTTTCAATGTTGATGCTGTTATCGTAAATCGAATCTTTCCAAAGAAAGGCAGCGGCACCTTTTTAGCTGAATACATTAAGTCCCAACAAGATTACTTGACTGAAATTGAAGAAACCTTCTCTCCTTTGCCCATCAAGAAAGTGCTTCACAAAGGAAAAGAGGTTTTTGGGTTGGAGCTGCTATCTTCCATTGGCGATTCCATTTACGAGTCGGATGACCCTACAAAAATTTATCACGATGAGGCCCCTATGATCATCGAAGAAAAACCCGGCGGCTTCGAGATTCGTCTTCGAATACCTTTCATAGGAAGTGATGATTTCAAGTTGAATAAATATGGAGACGAGTTGGTCATTGACCTTGGAAGCAGAAGAAGAAATATTTTTCTTCCTCGTTTTGCAAATTTTCTGGAGTTGGACTCTTATGGTTATGAATCTCCTTGGCTTGCTGTCAGCCTGATCCAGAAAGTATAGTCAATATTGCCTCCGCATCCAACCTGTAAAAACCTATTACTCGTGCGCGAATTGAATGGCTCCTCGCGAAATTGCAAATTTATAGCACAATCTATTTTTGTTTAACGTTTTTTCATTTTTGTTAAACATTTTGGCTCTTTTTGTGTTTAACTGATGAAAACTTAAAAAAATACACTATGATAACTTTATTAGCAGACGTTTCAAAAATTGCAACGGACGACTACGTGGGTTTCACTTTCTTTGTCGGTTGCATGGCTATGATGGCCGCTTCGGCATTTTTCTTTTTATCCATGAATAGCTTCGACTCAAAATGGAAAACCTCGATTCTAGTTTCTGGCCTAATCACATTTATTGCAGCTGTGCATTATTGGTATATGAGAGATTATTGGGGTGCCACTTATGATGCCGAAACTGGCACAGGTGATTCACCAGTCTTTTTTCGATATGTGGATTGGATATTGACTGTACCTCTTATGTGCGTTGAATTTTATCTAATTCTAAAAGCTGCGGGAGCAAAAAGATCCCTAATGTGGAGATTGATTATCCTTTCCGTAATAATGCTCGTAACCGGCTATTGGGGAGAGGCAGTCAATAGAGAACAGGCATGGCTTTGGGGTCTAGTTTCTGGCATCGCATATTTCGTAATTGTGTACGACATTTGGCTTGGTAAAGCGAAAGCACTAGCTGTGAAAGCAGGCGGAGCGACTCTGAAAGCACACAAAACGCTTTGTTGGTTCGTTCTTGTTGGATGGGCGATCTATCCGATCGGATACATGGCAGGAACTCCAGGTTGGTACGAAGGAATTTTTGGTGGATTAGCCATGGACGTGATTTACAACATTGGTGACGCCATCAACAAAATTGGTTTCGGCTTAGTTGTTTACACGTTAGCAGTAAATAGTAGGGGTGATTCCGCTACTGCATAATACAACTTTGAAAAATCGAGAGCCGATTCGTTTGGCTCTCGATTTTATTAAAACAAGGCTGAATCATCTTCTCGTTCTAATATTCTCGGCCTTGTTTTTTTTTACTTCTCCACCTGAAGGAGTTTATACCCCGATTTGTATTTCTTTGATCGTACTCTTGGGCATTCCTCACGGTGCCGCTGATCACCTGATCCACTCAAGTCTTAGTTCAAAAGCCAACTTAAAAAAGTACATTTTTAAATACATTGCCTTAGCATTTGGCTTTGGATTTTGGTGGGCTCTATATCCTGAAAAAGCTCTTCTGTTTTTTGTTGCCTTAAGCACCTATCATTTCGGTCAAGAGGCCTTAGAAAATCTGAAGGTGCGAGATATTCGATTTTGGGACATTGTAATATGGGGTAGTGTTGTGTTGCTTGGGCCACTAATCTTGAATTATACCCATTTAAAGACAAGCTTTGACTCAATGTCTTCGTCTCACTTACCGGACATCTCTCAATGGGTTCAAGTGTCGGTCGGGGTTGCATTAATTATGCTTGCGCTTTCTCATGCGTTCTTGTTGGCACTTTCCTATCGAATACAGCGTACACAGCTGATTCAGCTAATTTTACAATTAGCGATCATATCCACTTTATACTTGATTCTTCCTTTTTTGGTGGCTTTCACTGCCTACTTTATATTTTTTCACTCTTGGAATGCGTTCAAGCATCAGTACACTTGGCTTGCCTCTATCAATTCAAATTATAGCATAAAAAGATTCGCAAAAGATTTGCTGCTATTCAGTTCCATCGCTATTGCAAGCTTAATTGCACTAATCTGTGCCTTTCGTCCAGATACTTGGGTAGGTTTAACCGTCTATTTGCTAATTGTAATATCGGTCATAACCTTGCCTCATACGCTACTCTTCGATCAGTTCTATAGCGCCAGAGCTAAACCTAAATAGTTTTCTAAGAATCTCTTTTGATCTCCTCACGGTGACTAGTTTCTACTTAAACCAACTGGTCAATACTTGGAATTTTATTCCCATAATGGGATGGTTGAATTGTTTCGCCTGAGGTATCAGCGAAATTTAACCACGATCTTATCTGTCTGTTTTACTGTGAGTTAACTTTTTTTGAGTTGGATAAAATGGAGTTTGATTTCGTCTTTTTATAAATGGAACGTCGTTTGGTATGTAGGTTAATGAACAATTGCCGAAACTTTATCGGCCATAAAATGAGCCTACTACAAATGAAAAAGAAAATTCTTATCGCTGAAGACAGCCTCTCCGTTTCTCTCTTGTTAGAACACCTATTGAGACAAAACTATGAAGTTATTCTAGCCAGTAATGGCGAAGATGCATTGCGCTACCTGGACCTAGGAAACATCCCGGACGCAATTATCGCAGACATTATTATGCCCAAGATCGACGGTTGGATGCTCCTAAAAAACATCAAATCCAGCGCCTATTTAAGTACCATTCCTATTATGATGCTTAGTGGACTGGAACAAAGCTCCGAGCGCATAAAATGCTTCGAATTGGGCGCCGACGAATACCTAATCAAGCCCTTCAACCCTAAAGAGCTTGTTATTCGGGTAGAAAACCTTTTGAATCGAAAGAAATATGTCCGAGCCTGATTTTATTCGTGATTCCATTCCGCTACCCGCTTCCGAGCGAGTTTATGGAATATATATTGGTGGAGACCTGAGGTTCTTATCGCAACTCCAAACTTTTGACGGTGCCAACCTAAGAATTGAACATTGCTACTCTTGTGATGAGGCGTTCCGACTAATACAATCCAACGAGCTAATGCCGGATATAATCCTGTCTGAATATGAGCTTTTTGACTCGCTCTTTCAGTTAACGATTTATGGCGAGACCATTAACCACACTTCATTACAAGCAAGGTTCTTTTTGCTCTCCGGACAAGTTTTAACGAAAGAAGATTACAAAAAAGTCATCAGTGCTAACATTGGTGATGTCCTTTTAAAATCATCTCCAATGGAGTCGATTTTCGAACGCATCTGTTATTTTATATCAAGGCCGAAAAACGTAGTCTTTGAGTCTAAATCAGCCCATAAAAAAGCAGTGTGGACTTCTTTGAATAGAACAGCAGAAGTTATAATCGCTTCATTGTCTCTCCTTGTTTCTGCTCCGATTCTTGTTTTCGTGGGATTAACAAACAAATTTGTTTTTAGAAGATCGTTTTATACCTGCGTTCAAAAAGTTGGAAGAGGATTTCGCGCAATTCAGCTTTACCAGCTTGTCCCTGACGGCATTTCTGATACGAATACTATTGACGGTTGTAATAAACGCCACAATTACACCTATACCATCGGCGAATCTAGCTGTTCGAATTGCGAGCAGCTAGGTCGCCCTTGTTCACCAAAGCTTGTTGTTGATGGCTTGACCGTGTGTGAAAATGCATACATTTCACAAAAAAACAATCAATCCCTTGGGCAGGGCAAACAGGAAAATCGACATCCCGATTTTTTGTTTCTTCGATCTTCGCTTCACTCATTCCTCAATTGTCTTCCTCAACTATTTAACGTAATTAAGGGGGACTTACGAATCTTTGGACTTCGGCCACTTTCTATAAATGAAGCTGAACACCTAACAACCGACGCAGAGTGCGGTCGACTTATGGCTACGGCCGGTTTAATTGATTTGCAAAGCAAAATTAGACTCTAACTCCCATTACGCAGATATCGTCTACCTGTTCAAAAGAGTCCATCATCCAATCGTTTAGCTCCTTTTCCAATAGGATTTTTTGCTCTGCCATTGTATGCTTATGAATTGAAAAAAGCAACTTTTTGAATCGTTTGGACATGTACTTTTTCCCTCGAATTCCGCCAAACTGATCAGGATATCCATCCGATGTAATGTAAATCGTATCTCCCGGGGTTAGTTTTATTTTCTTAGAGGTAAATTCCGTCATATTCATCTGAAGCGCCACAGGCTGTCTATCTCCTTTAATCTCGTACAATTGTTCTCCATTATCATTGGTAAGTATTGGAGAGTAGTTTTTCTCAGAAAGCAAATCTTTCAGCGGCGATGAAGAATTTCTGACAAGAAACATGGAATTATTTGCTCCAGCGTATGAAAGTTCCAGGGTTTGTTTATCGAGTAAACAAAGTGCTGAATCAAATCCGTCCCTTTGCTCACCTTCTATTCCAGATTGTTTCAGTGCTGTAATTATTCCTTTCCTGACCTCATTCAGTATTTCATGGGGTTTTGTTATTCCTTTTTCAACCGTAGCTTCCGTAAGAAGTGCTGAGCTGATCATACTCATAAACGCGCCGGGAACACCATGGCCCGTGCAATCTGAAGCTGTAAAAATTACTTTTTCCTCAACGGAAGCAACCCAATAGAAGTCACCACTTACGATATCTTTTGGTCGAAACAAAACAAATGCCTCGCCCAGCATGTTTCGCACCATTGCCTCCGAGGGAAGTATTGCTTCCTGAATTCGTTTAGCATAATTGATGCTGTCCATGATGCTTTTGTTTTTCTCTTCGATCTGCGAAAGAGCGTCTCGTACCTTTTCATTCATCGTATTCAGTTCTTTTGAACTGATGTCTAATGAGCGTTCGATCATATTTCGATCCGCTTCATAATGATCGAAAGAATCGCTAATTGCACTAAATAATGGCAGAAGCTCCTCCGGGATGTCTGGCACCCCTTTTAGATGTCTTCTTATTTGCCGTTTCAGCAGACGATTATATTCCACAGGCTAGTTTTCGCTAAATGTTGTAATTGTCATCGTTTGGTTGTGAAGCTCACAATTCATTGATTTGACAATTGGTGATACTTCACCGTACGAATAAAACCCCGTAATGGCTGGACCATTTCCCAGCACTTCTCTAACTTCCTCAACCTCTTCTTCAATTCGCTGGCCCAAGACCAATTTTCTCCCAACACAGCTGACAAGAATGGCCAATTCTGCATTGCTACCATCCAATAGTTCTGACGAACTTTCAGCAGCATCAACAGAAGCATCAATCAGTTTGTCAAAATTTGCTTTCATCAACTGCGCTGTTGCTCCTTCCGCAATATCTCCAGCAAAAGTCATGCTTTGTGCTTCTTCATCGATTGCCAGCAATGTTCGAACCACCGAGGCTCCTCCCTCTTCTTCTCGTATACTCAATGGGAAGAGTAAGCCTGTTCCAGGCAGTCCATCTGCTTTATCTCCCAAATACATTTTATACAGTTCCAAAGCGGATTGACCGTCTATTTCATATAGTACGTTATTTTTTGACTTGGTAACTTTTCTTTCCGGGCCGAAAGGGTCCCAGCCCCCTTGTGAACCATGTCCAATTTTCAGATCATTTCCGTAGAACCCAATCGCAGCAATACTGCCTTCCTCAGGAACACCATTCAGGCCTACCAATGTCTGCTCGAAGCGAGCGGCGTCGCCCGCTAATCCACCGGTAACAGAAACCGTAGATGGAAGAGCGCTTTCAAAGCCTTTAACTAGTTCACTTCCGTTGACCTTAAGCCCATCGCTGAGAACAAAAATGTGCCTTAGTCCTTCCTTTAACAATCTTTTGGCGAGCACCTCTCCTCCTGAAAAGCTATCATCAATTTCGCTCTGAGTAAGCTTCGCCACTTCAATTGTCGTTTTTTCAAACTGTATTGCTGTCAAAACCAGGGTGTCATCGTGAACTTCTGTGTCTAGTATTTCTCCGGAAGTGCTGCCAACTAGGATGTTGGCATTAGGATACTGCTCTTTTATTTCTTCAAACCTTCTTCCATCACTTAACTGATGGCGCCCCCCGAAAACTAAAACAAGATTTGCTTCGACGTCTTTACTACTACTTAACGTTTCTTTCCATTCGGAATTACTCCAATGTTTTTGTTCTATTATCATGGCAAACTAATTTTTAAACGGAATAGCGTGGATTATGTATGACAACGAAGTTATGAATTAATGCCCTTGTAAACAACTCGCGGAATCAGCTCAATTAGGCTCGTTCTGCGGCGTCTTAGAGTCAAAATTAATCTCCTCTGCCCAGGTTGGCTCTCTATTTAAAGCTCCAATTGTATTGATCTAGATTCAAGCAGCATGCCTTAAGCAGGTCGATGGATGCGCGAATATCATTTTTGTCCGCCATTTCCACCGTTTGGTGAAGATGTCTGGTTGGTATTGAAACCGCTCCTGCTATTGAGCCTCCGTCTGTCATTTGCTGAATCCCCGCAGTATCTGTGCCTCCTGCCGTTAGGATTTCCGGCTGCCATTTGATTTTATTCTTTTGAGCTGTTTCTTTCATGTAGTTGACCATTCTGTAGTCACAAATCGTTCTTGAGTCCATTATTTTAATGGCCGTTCCTTCTCCTAAGGAAGTTATTTTCTCGTGCTTAGAGGCGCCGGGGCAATCAAAAGCAATTGTAGTATCCAGCCCAAAACCGAAGTCTGGCTGAATCTTTTGAGCAGAAGTATTTGCGCCTCTCAATCCCACCTCTTCCTGTACTGTGAACACTCCATAAATATCGTAAGGCACCTTCTCATCTTTGAGCTCTTTCAGCATTTCAATAAGAATAAAAACGGCCAACCGATTATCGAGTGACTTCGAATTCACACAGTTGCCCATCTCAATCAGGTCTCTTTGCCTTGTAACAGGATCTCCTATTGAAACTATCTTTTCGACCTCTTCTTTTTTCATTCCCAGATCAATAAAGTAGTCCGAATTCTTGGGCAGTTTGTTTCTTTCCTCCGCGGTCATTACATGAATTGGCTTGGAGCTCATCACTCCTATCACGTCTTTTTTCCCATGCACAACAACACGCTGTGCTGTGTGCGTCTTGGGATCAAATCCTCCTAGGGTGTGAAACCTGAGAAAGCCATCTTCATCGATGTGAGTAATGATGAACCCTATTTCATCCATATGAGCACCGATCATTACACGCTTATCGCTTTTTCCTTTTTTGATAGCATAAACATTTCCCATGTTATCTACCTCAATCGAATCGACATATGGCTTGACCTCTTCGATCACCAGCTCTCTTACTTTTTGCTCAAAACCGGGAGCGCCGGGTGTCTGACAGATTTTACTTAACAATTCTACATTTATTGCCATGCACGTATTTTTTCAGATGTTGGATTTAATTCTGCGGGGTTAAATATAGCTTAACTTTAACATGTTTGTTGCTCCCTTGTCTTCAATTGGCATGCTGGCTGTGTTGATAATAATATCCCCTTCATCAACAAAACCATCTTTTTTAAGAAGGTACTTTATGTCGGCAATTGTATGATCTGTGCTGACCATTTTGTCGTAATAAAAGCACTCAACTCCCCAAACCAAATTCATCATAGACAAGAGAATCTTGTTTCCAGAAAAAACAAAAATGGGTGCCTTGGGTCTTTGGCTGGAGATTTTAAAAGCAGTATAACCCGAATGGGTCATGGTAACAATAGCCTTTGCCTCCACTCGGTTGGCCAACCTGCAGGCATTGAAGCAAATAGAATCCGTTATAAAGCGTTCCTGGCTTTTTTCAGGTATTCTTTCGTGGTGGTAAAGTGCCTCGTATCCTTGTTCAATTTCTTCCAGGATTTTGACTATACAATCGATTACCTTGATCGGGTGTTTCCCAACAGAAGTCTCGGCAGACAGCATTACCGCATCCGCTCCATCCATAACGGCATTTCCTACATCACTAACCTCGGCTCTTGTAGGGATCGGGTTTTCAATCATTGTTTCCATCATCTGCGTAGCGATAATCACAGGCTTGGAGTGGTCCAGACACTTTTTAACGATCTGCTTTTGGATGATCGGGACCTGCTCCATAGGGATTTCTACTCCCAAGTCTCCTCTCGCCACCATGATGGCGTCAGCCGCTACAATTATATCGTCGATGGATTCCAACGCTTGTGGTTTCTCAATTTTTGCAACTACCCTCGTTGACGAATGTTCGTTCTTTATTACGTGCTTCAATTCAATAATATCTCTTGCACTTCTAACGAAAGAAAGGCCAACCCAGTCTACACCTAATGACAGCGCATAGTGTAGATCGACAGTGTCCTTTTCGGTAAGCGCCGGAAGAGATACTATGGTGTTCGGAAGGTTGACCCCCTTGTTTGAAGTCAGTGCACCGCCGACCAAAACCTTTGTTTTGACTTCTGAAACGTTGTCTGTTTTTACAACTTCAAGCTTTAATTTTCCATCATCAAGCAGAATTTGTTCCCCTGGTTTCACGTCTTTTGGAAGCTGCTCGTAATTCATGTATGCCTGACTTGCGGTGCCCACCATTTCTCGGCTGGTAAGCGTAAACGTGGAACCCTCTGTCAAAACAACTCCATCTTCCATTTTGCCAACCCTCAATTTTGGACCCTGCAAATCCGCCAGAATTGCCGTGTGTGTGCTCAGCTCCTCATCCAGCTTTCTTACTCTTGTAACAACCTCCTTGTGATCTTCATGAATACCATGAGAAAAATTAAGTCGGAATACATTCACTCCTCGCATAATAAGCTGCCTCAGCTGTTCCGTTGAATTTGAAGCAGGGCCTATAGTGGCAACTATTTTTGTCTTTCTGTTCATTGATTAAAAAATAAGGTTCTTTTTGGATTTTAATGTATTCACATTGATAGGGAATGCGGTAAGAACTTGTTCTATTTCCTTTAGTTCCTTCGATAATTTGTTTGCATCAACCGGAATGGCTCCTTTTACCATAAGCATAAAATCTGAATTTCGTTCCTCAGGAATCAAAAAGCCCTGCCCATTTCTGTTGCAAATAAGAATGTATTCATTCTTGTCGACCTCATCATAATACGAAAATAGGGAGTGTTTGCTCGGCTCTTCATTTCCCGGGCCAACCATTTCCAAGTCGTCCTTTTGCTTTTCGAGTTCAAAGCCAAGTCGCCGGTTGATGGACCAACACACGCGATAATCTTTTGCGTGGCAGCTGATTCCTATTAAAGTAAAACCAAAATCATATTCTTCCTGGAGCGTGTATTTCATTCGTTCAATTTCCTATTCCAAGCAAAGTTTAGGTAAAGATATCTTTTGAGTTATATAATGCCCTAATCAGAGGTCAAGATAATGAAACATTGACAGCAATGAGATGCAATTGTTCTGATGTAACACTGAAAATAAGAAAGGCGCCCTCTAGAAGGGCGCCTTTTGGATTAAAGAATGAACTAACATAGATGAAATTAGTTCTTCGCTACTGAACAATTACTTTCACTGTTCTTTGGGATTCTTTGGTGGATAACTTTAAATAGTATAATCCTCCATTTAGGTCCTTTAAATCAAAGTTCACAGAGCTTGTTCCTGCTGAAATAATGCTCGTTTGAACTACTTTACCAATTGGATCAAAAAGTTCTACATTGGTTTTAACAGGGACATAACCTACGACATTTAAGTTAGACCTTGTTGGGTTTGGAAACACCTTCAGATCTTTAAGATCAAATGTTGCTAAATTCGTACAAGCATCCACGACAATTTCAATGTCATCAGAATTAACACAGTCATTTGCGTCGGTAGTAGTAACTGAAACAATGTGCGACCCTATTCCCAGGTTAGTTCCGGATATCGATTCAGTTTGACCACTACCACCTGTAGACCAACTATAGGTTAAGAATCCAGGCCCTGCATCTAAAACAATATTGTTAGATTCACATATTGTGCTGTCCTCGCCCAGGTCAATCGGTTGAATAGTAAAGTTCGAGATAACAACAGTATCCGTAGCAACACACCCAATAGCTGTTTGCGCCTCTACAAAAATATTTCCTGAAATATTAGTCGTAATTTGTTGTGTTGTATCTGAAGTGCTCCAGTTGAATAGAACAAATCCAGACCCTGCATCAAGGTTGACGTTTTCATTCGGACAAACTGTAGTGTCTGGCCCTAAACCAACTTCACAATATGGGGTTTCATAGTTCAAGCCAAAAGGTAGGCCATAGACGTAGATTTTAGTTTGTTTCCCTGTAAACATAATGTCTGCGTCTTCATTTGGAGCATCAATACCATAATCATTGTCGTTGACTATTGCTATTGTGTTGTTGTCAATAATGGTAATTCCTTCTGGTTTATCATGACTAAAATCCCATCCATTTTCCAGCAAATCCAACACATGTTCTTTAGCAACCGTATTAATTCCAACTGCCGCAAGTGAAATAGAGTCTCCAAGTTCTTCAAGACTTTGCCCTCCAAAATCTTCTACGACAATAGGTGTTGCATTAGCTAAATTTATCTTAAACACATCCTTGTAATTCCACCCTCTTCTCTCTGCATGTTCTAACACCAAAAATTCATCATTATTCAGCGCGACCAAGTCGCCAATTTTCCAGTCCTTATTCCGAATTTCGCCAATTGGATCCTGATGCTCGTAAGCATACATTTGCTGAATTCCAGTATTCGGATCAATTTCCAAAATACGGTGTATTCGAGAGCTATCACTAGCTGAACTGGATGGATTGTAAATCGGACTTTGAAGGATCGCATATATTTTTCCATTCGGCGTATACGTTACACCTTCAAATCCACGATTAGGCCTTCTTTTTCCTATCATACTGTCTATTGCCACGTCTTCCGGTTGAGCCGGAAAAGGAGAATATCGTTCAATGGCTCTGAAATTTTCGTCCAATCGCCAAACGCTAGCTCCATACTCATCACAAATCCAATAATTGCCGTTATTATCTTCCACTATTCCCTCGGAATCCACTCCCCAAACGTCAGGTGCTACAATCGTACCCAAAGTGTCGGACCAAGCCTGCTCCCCGGTCGAACCAAAACCTAATGGTAAAGGAATACCAGAAGCTGAAGTTCCATCAGGCCGTTTTAATTCCGTGGTGTTGTTAACTACAATTTCACCTGCAACCAACGAAACATCCATAATCTTCGGAGCGTAGGAAGGGAAAGGGAAAAATTTCGTTTTCTGACCCATCGCCAGAGGGTGTGCATCTGCGGTTACATTGGGCCCTCGATCGGTAATTAAAAGGTATTCATTACTTGAACCGTGTTTGAAGTGCATACCTGAAATACCTCCTTCATATATGGTGTCTCCATATGTTCCAATAATAACCGGATTTGTCAAGTTATAATCCTCCAATGTTACATCTCCATTTATGGTGTTATTTATGTCGATCTGATAAATTGTAATTGTGCCGCTTACTTCATTAGATACCACTAAGAGGTCTCTTTTAATCGGATTATTCGTTTTCGGAATAAAAATTAATCCTTCAGGTGCAAGGTCGAAAGCAGCAGAATCCGTTTCAAGTTGAGTAAAGTCTCGGTTGTTTAAATACTGAATAAAACTGACGGCATTCGGATCTGAGATGTCATATACCATTATTCCCCCGACTCTTTCCAAGCCAATAAATGCATATTTCCTGTTATTGATCTCTGCAATTACTAGTCCCTCCGGCTCAGGGCCTTTGTCGTCACTTCGATTCTTAAAGCTGTTGTTGTCATCATTGGTAGAATTGAAATATGCTGGAATTTCCTGATACGTAATTTGTTCAAAATCATCTCCGCTATCATATACTAGGTTTCCATTATTATCCCAAATGCTAAATGATCGTGCGCCATATGAGTAAATTTCTTCAAACTCTCCATCATAATCGATGTCTCCCATCGACAGAGTTGTTTTAAGTCTTCCTAGTTCATCCGATAGTTGAAGCGTAGCATAATTCGGGAAAAAAATTGAATCTAGTATGAGGTCCTTAACTCGATCCTCTTCACTATATCCGCCATAATCGCGGCTATCTCCTTCATTCGCAGTAACAAAATAGTTCATTCCACCTACTGAATAACAATTTAAGGCGTCAGGCAAGTATAATCCTTTCACAGGCCAAGTGGTAATATTCACAGTTGCAGCTGTATTACTCACGTCCATACCGTTACCTAATACACTATGGTCTTTGAAGCCAAATCCTTTGATTTGTTCAACTTTTCCCGTTACTAAATTCACTTTTGCATATGAGTTGTTCTCTTGGAGAACAACAATAGCGTGAGTAGAGGCATCGTTAACACAAATGTATTCCGGCTCTATATCTTGAGAAACCGTTGCTAAATCATTATTTCCGAAAATTCTAGTAGACTCATCTAAAAAAGACAGCTTAATGTCATCAAACCCTGCGTAATCTGATGCTCCATTTTGTTTGGCCATAAGTCTTATTCTGACGTAATTCGCTGATGCAGGTATGGTAATTGAAATGGTGGACCATGTGGTGTCTTTGTTCAAATCCACATAGTTTAGCATTTCCCACACACTCCCATTATCAAATGCGACTACATACCCTATTGAGTCTGTAGATTCAAATCCAACAGAATAATACTTAAACGACAACGTTGCTTCAGGTTTTAGGGACAGGTCGACGGCGTCAAAGTCTAACGTGTGCCAAAAATTTCCACCACCATTTGTATTATCTAAATCTTGCATCCCCCAAAATACTGAACCATTTGTCGGGTTATTGATGTTTCCGGAAAACGAAGAGACAGTGCTCCAAACATCTTCACTTCCTGACACAAGAGAATCTCCATGTGTATTATAAACTGCCGGGCTCGCTGTGTAATTCCAATTGTCAATCAATCCTAATTCAAAGCTCTGTCTGTAACTTTCAAAATCCGAAAATTCTGTAGTTATGACATTTGAAGCCGAAAGCCCTGCGACTCCCGATGATATGTCTATAATTGAAACCGACCCTTTGGGGTCCACGGTATAATCATCTGAGGGCTCCCCTTCATTCGCAACGACCAATTTACTATGGTCCGGAGATATCGTGATCATGTCTGGCAGTGGTCCTACAGTGACTTGGTTGATGTAGTTACCATCAGTGTCAAAAAATACGATTTCACCGTCCAATTGTTTGTTTGTGTTTTCAACTGCTACGGCTACAAAACCACTCCAAACTACAACGCTATTCACGCCGCCTCCGAAAGAAGAAATGTCGATATTCCCGAATAGTGTCATATTAAACGGATCCGACACATCAAGTATTCCTATTTCATTGGTGGAGGCATTTGTAAAGAAAAGTCTTTGTGTCGTTTCATCATATGCAGTAATCTCTGCCGCCCCATCATCAAAAACATTGGTATGATAAGATGAGAGTTTCTTTAATTGAATAGGTGTTTGCGGTGCTTGGGCCCAATTTAATAATGGACACACTAGTAAAATTGCGAGGTGTAAGTGTTTAATCATAATGCTCTTTTTTTGTTCACATCAAAACTAAACTGCTCTTATTATCTCAAAAACAACCTAATCTTACTACTGAATTATTCTACATGTATACTTTAGTTATTCTGGTTTTAGTGAATTCTTAACCAAGTATAAAGATGAATTAACACTAAATTGCGTATTACACGCAAGTACTACTTCAGGTTCTCAAAAGTGTGCTTAGCTGCTCGCTTTTCCGCCTCTTTCTTAGAATTTCCAACGGCTTCTGATCTCAACTCTCCGTTAATGAATAATTTAGCGAGGTATTTTTTTTGATCTCCATTTACCTCCTGTAGCTTATACTCAATTCTGGCATCGTTTTTCTGCGCCCAAATTAACAGCTGGCTTTTATAATCCGTATCCGTATTCTCCAATTGGTTTAAATCAATCGCGCTTTGCAAAACCTTTTTGTACAGGATTGCTTTTGTCTTTTCGTATCCAAAATCTCGATACATTGCTCCTACTAGGGCTTCAAGAACATTGCCCTCCAAGGATTTATACTGATTATTACCCTTGAAATAACGAACATGCTGAAGTACGTTTAATTTTTTTCCTAATTCATTTAGGCTTTCCCGACTTACGATCCTAGACCTCATCTTCGTCAGGAACCCTTCATCTTCATTCGGGTAGGTTTCAAAAAGAAATTCCGCAACTATTGTATCAATAACTGAGTCGCCAAGGAACTCCAGTCTCTCATTGTTTTTTAGATTTTGGTCGAACGATTTATGAGTAAGTGCTTCCTTGTAAAGCGCAACATTTATCGGAGTAACTCCAAAATTTAAGAACATGTACTTGGAAATGGGGTCCTTCGGCTTTTTACTAAATAACCCCAATAGACTACCTTACTTTTGAGAAAATTATGGACGTATTGTGCCCTCCAAAGCCAAATGTGTTGCTTAAGGCCGCTCTTACCTCTCTTTTCTGAGCCTTATGAAACGTGAAGTTAAGTCCATAATCTATTTCTGGGTCTTCTGTTTCAAAATTTATGGTCGGAGGAACGATGTCATTTTCCACTGCTTTGATGCATGCAATAGCCTCAATAGCTCCAGCTGCTCCAAGCAGATGGCCGGTCATTGATTTCGTAGAGCCGATGTTTAGCTTGTAAGCATCCTCTCCAAAGATGGATTTAATCGCCTTTGTCTCAGCGATGTCCCCTAGCGGAGTTGATGTTCCGTGAACGTTAATGTAGTCTATTTCTGAAGTTGAAAGTCCAGCTTCTTCCAGCGCAAATTTCATCACATTTGCTGCACCAATACCTTCCGGATGCGGTGCCGTTATGTGATGGGCATCTGCTGTCAACCCTCCACCCAAGACCTCCGCGTAAATCTTCGCTCCTCTGGCCTTAGCGTGCTCATATTCTTCCATTATCACCGCGCCAGCACCTTCCCCAAGAACAAATCCATCCCGATCCTTGTCAAATGGCCTAGAGGCTGTTTTTGGATTTTCATTGTTTGTTGAAAGGGCTTTTAGCGCATTGAAACCGCCCATCCCCGCTTCATTTACACCGGCTTCAGAACCACCTGAAACGACAACGTCTGCCTTCCCTAAACGAATGTAGTTGAAGGCGTCTATCATCGCATTCGATGCTGATGCACATGCTGATACTGTGACAAAATTCGGACCTCTAAAACCATATTTTATGGAAATGTGCCCTGCCACAATATCGACAATCATTTTTGGAATGAAAAAGGGGTTGAACCTAGGGGTGCCATCGCCTTGATTGAACGCAAAACATTCTTCCTGAAATGTCTTAAGTCCTCCAATCCCTGAACCCCAAATTACCCCTGCCTTGTCCAAGTTTAATGCATCCACATTCAGTCCGGAATCGTTCATTGCTTCAGTCGCAGCAACCATGGCATACTGGCTGAATTGATCCAGTTTTCTTGCTTCCTTCCTGTCTATGTGATCAAGAACGTCAAAGTTCTTAACCTCGCATGCAAATTGGGTTTTGAATTTGGAGGCGTCAAAATGAGTAATCGGAGCTGCGCCACTAACACCATTTAATAAGGAAGTCCAATACTCATCTATTGTATTTCCAATTGGTGTTAGCGCACCGAGACCTGTTATTACAACTCTCTTTAACTCCATCTAATCCCTTAAATAATGTGTTGTCAGCTTGCGTTATCTTCGATGTATTTAACTGCATCTCCAACTGTGGCAATCTTTTCTGCCTGATCATCGGGAATAGCAATGTTAAATTCTTTTTCAAACTCCATAATAAGCTCTACAGTATCCAAAGAATCTGCTCCCAAATCATTCGTGAAACTTGCCTCTGCTGTTACTTCACTCTCGTCTACACCTAGTTTATCAACGATAATTGCAACAACTCTTGAATTTACGTCTGACATAATCTTTTTTTTATTGGTTAATTCAGGCAACAAATAAACTACTTATGCGAAACAAAACAAAATTTATTCATAATAAACGACCACCTCGCCGAGTGTCTTTCTTTTGATGTTCGGCACTTGGGCATCCTCAGCGGGATATCCAATAGGCATTAATAAAAAGGCTCTTTCGTTCTCGGGCCGGCTCAGTGCCTTGGTTAAAAAATTCATTGGACTTGGCGTGTGAGTTACTGTGCAAAGCCCCGCATTGTGAATCGCCGCTATCAATAACCCACAAGCTAAACCTACAGATTCATTCACATAATAATTGCTGTGTTTTGTAGCGTCCTCATCCATGTCGTATACTTTTTTCATTACCACAATAATATATGGCGCCGTATCAATAAACTCCTTCTCCCAATTTGTTCCTATTGGAACTAGGTCTTCAAGCCATTCATCGCTCATTCTTCTGGCGTAGCTTTCTTTTTCTTCTGCTTCTGCCAATTTTCTAACCTTATTTTTTAGGTCCTCATTCGAGATCACACAAAAGGTCCAAGGCTGCTTGTTCGCACCAGACGGAGCCGTTGATGCCGCCCTGATGATGTTTTCTACTACACTCTTTGGGACTTTGCGGTTTGAAAAGTGTCGAACTGACCTTCGGCTGTTCATGAATTCATAAAATGAATTGCTTCTGTCTATCATGTCGTCAACAGGGTATTCAACATGCTCATAAGGTATAAATGCCTCCTTTTTGTCCATAAATGCAAATTATAGGTTATTTACGCACAAGTTGGCAATAAATTTGACTTTTTGTTGATGCGTGGGTGAATTGAACTAATTTTGTAATTCAATGGTAAAACGGATAGTAATATTTGCTTCGGGTTCCGGTTCAAATGCTGCAAATATCATTCAGCATTTTGAGTCCAATGATCAGGTTCAAGTTGTTGGGATCTGCTGCAATAATTCAAATGCCGGGGTGCTGAATATTGCTGCTCGCAATGGGGTGGCCTCACATGTTTTCAATAAGTCAGAGCTGGAAACAACGGATGTTGTTGATGAAATTCTAATCAAAGCCTCTCCAGACCTTATTGTTCTTGCCGGATTTCTGCTGAAATTCCCTAATCGTTTGGTGCACAGGTATGATGGTCAGGTCATTAACTTACATCCTTCACTACTGCCCAAATTCGGCGGGAAGGGTATGTATGGGACGCATGTCCACAAGGCTGTTTTGCAGGCCGGCGAGCTTGAATCAGGCATCACCGTTCACTTCGTGAATGACGAATATGATGACGGTGCAATAATTGCTCAGTTTTCATGTGAATTGGTAGATGAAGAAACCCCTGCAAGTTTGCAATTGAAGATCAAAGCCCTTGAAGAGATGCATTTTCCAACAACCGTTGAAAAAGTTTTATTTAAAGAGTTCGCACATTAGTTATGTTACAAATTGGAGGTATTGGTTTTGACTTGAAAAGCATTGGTGTTGCAACAATGGTTCTGTTCGCAGTGATAGACATTGTGGGGTCGATCCCCATAATTATCAGAATCAAGGAAATGGCTGGAGGAAAGATCTTTCCCGTTAGAACTACACTTGTCGCATTGTTCATTATGGTGTTGTTTTTATTTCTGGGTGAATCTATTTTGGGGGTTATTGGTCTTGATGTTCAGTCGTTTGCTGTTGCCGGATCATTCGTGTTATTTTTTATGTCTTTGGAAATGATTTTAGGGGTTTCTATATTCAAAACAGATGGGGGCGAAGCGTCTCCAAAAGTGGCTTCAGTCGTTCCTTTGGCGTTCCCAATTATTGCCGGTGCCGGGTCCATGACTTCTCTCGTATCATTGCGGGCAGAATATGCCATTCAAGACATCCTTGTTGCAGTTATTGTCAATATGGTCTTCGTATTAATCGTGCTACTGCTTACCAAAAAGATTGAAAAATTGTTAGGGGCCGGTGGTATAGCAATCATCAAAAAGGTTTTTGGAATTATTCTGCTTGCTATAGCGGTAAAACTCTTCACGGAAAACCTGCATTACATGCTTTCTGTGCTTGAGGGAAATGATGGGGGTTAGACAATGGCTAAGAAAAAATACTACGTTGTTTGGGAAGGGAATGTGCCAGGCGTGTATTCAAGCTGGCCAGAAGCTCAGAGACAAGTTAAGGGTTTCAAAAATGCCCGTTTCAAATCTTTTGGTTCAAAAATAGAGGCGGATATCGCTTTTAAAAATCCTGAAAAATTTCAGGGGGAGAGTAAAAATAAGAAAGGGTATCATTACGTCGTTTGGGCGGGTCATTCTCCCGGAATATACAGCGACTGGGAAGAGGCTAGAAAGCAGCTGACCGGATTCAAAGGGTCAAAATATAAAACCTTTGGAAGTTTGCAGCTGGCTAAAAAAGCTTTTGAAGAAGGCCCGGAAAATTATCAGGGCAGCTATAAAAAAACCCGGAACCTATCGGAAGAGGAGCTAAGCAAGATCGGAAGCCCGATTGAAATGAGTCTTTCCGTTGACGCCGCTTGTAATGGAAAAGGCGATATGGAATATCAGGGTGTCTGGACCTTTAATAAGGAAAATGTGTTGTTTCGTATGGGGCCATTTAAGAAAGGCTCTAACAATATTGGTGAATTTTTGGCTCTTGTTCATGCCCTCGCTCACCTGAAAAATGAGCGCGACGAAAAACTGCACATAATGCCCATCTATTCTGACTCAAGAATTGCGATGGGGTGGGTAAAGGCAAAGCGGTGCCGAACTAAGAAATCCCCAAGCCCTGAGCTAAAGCAGCTGATACAGAGAGCTGAGAAATGGCTTGAAAACAACACGTTTCAAAATCAAATCCTTAAGTGGGAAACAAAAGCGTGGGGAGAGATTCCTGCTGATTTCGGAAGGAAGTAAGATCCCTTTCAGACTCAAAAATATTTGAGTCTAATAGTTGATGTATTGAAGCACATTGGCATCGGTCTCATCAGCTTTGATCTGTTCGATTAGTTCCTTTAGTTGTTTTGATTTTTCCTCTGCGCCTTCCTGAGCCTGCTTCGAAAGAGAAGCGCTGGCTACTTGTCCCTCCTTCATGTGGTTGTCGTAGTTCGTTTTGTGTTCTTCGGCAATTCCAACATACACTTCAGAAGCATTTTTCAGTAGCTGATATCCTGAAAGTTTAAGAAACCACGGTGAACCGTTTCTGGCAACATCCTCAAATGTCTCAATGCCTTTTTCCAATTCGGTTTCATCTTGTCTCATCAAGTAGTTATTGTACAGCTGGAGCATACCATACTTGCTGAATCCGCTGCTCTGCTTGAGTTTTAGCTGAAAATACTCGTGCTTTTCTTTGCCTGCATATTTGGCATATATCCGAGAAATGGCACTTGATACTGCACCCCTTTCATTTTCATACTTCTCTGCAATCTTTAGTGCTCTGTCCTTATCAACCTCAGCTAACCCATCAATGGCTTCGGCCATAACATTGTACGAAGAGTCGTCCAGCGCTTTTTCATAGACTTTAATCAGGTCCGGATCACCTTCCCAATACTTTTTCAGGCTTTTTAGTGCTCCTTTTCTAACCTGTGGGTGTTCATCATTGGTTAGGTCCAAAATTCTTTCTTTTAGTTGAGATTTATCGGCTCGAATTGCTCTTTTCCCTTTCTTCAGCGCCAGCAACCTAACGTGCCAGAAGGGGTGGTCCATAGCACGCACCAACGCCTGAATCGCTTCTGTGCCATTTTCTTTTTCAAGTCTGTCCAATGCTTCTTTTTTATCCAAGTACAATGGCGCATGATCCAGCTGATAGATCCATTGGTCTATAGGCTTGGACTCCTTTTTTTCACACAGCAACACCTTGTCTGCATCGATGTTAACTAATTGGGGTGCTGAGGCAAGTTTGAAATTAAATGTATCTCTTACCCGCTCTAGCCACACCTGCTTTCTTTCTGTTTTGCCGCCCTCATAAATATCAATCTGGATCGGTAGTTTATATAAGGGTGATGTTTCTAGGCTTTGGCTTTGGTGGAGGTAAACTGAAAGTTCCTTCGTACTATCGTTGAAACGCTGACTGAAGTTCAGTACGGGGTGGCCTCCATCCAGGAACCACTGATTAAAAAACCAATTCAGATCCTCTCCGGTTATTTCCTCAAAAGCCAACCTCAAGTCGTGAATTTCTGCCGATCCAAAGGCGTTGTCGGTTAAGTATTTATTTAAGGATTTGAAAAATGCATCGTCGCCTAAATAGCTGCGCAGCATGTGCAATATTCTACCCCCCTTGTTGTATGAAACAAGGTCGAACATGTCGTCTTTGTTGGTGTAGTCGAAACGTATTACGTCTTTTGGCCCCTGCTGCTGGGATGAAAGAATGTAGCTTTCCATTTCGTTGTGCGCATTTTTATCCGCTTCCATCCTCCCGTACTCGTATTCATCCCATAAAAACTGGCTATAGTTCGCGAAAGATTCATTAAGCGGCAAATTTGACCATGACTCGCAGGTTACCAGGTCTCCAAACCAATGATGGAATAGCTCATGAGCAATAATGGACTCATTTCCTCCATCTATCATTTCCCTCTTTGTCTGATGCAAAAAGTCACCATGAATTACTGCGGTAGTGTTTTCCATTGCGCCGGAAACGTAGTCTTCTACAACTACCTGGTGGTATTTGCTCCACGGATATTCGAACTCAAGGAGGTTGGAAAAATACTCGATCATTCTGGGTGTTTTGCCAAAGATTGCCTTAGCGTGCTCTTCGTATTCCTTTCCTACATAGTAATTTACTGCTACTTTTCTTCCGTCCTTTCGGGTCCAGTAATCTTTTACAATTGCGAAATCCCCGATGGCCATCATAAAGAGATAGGGCGCATGTGGCTTTTCCATCTTCCAGTAGTCTGTTCGGGTGCCGTCCTCGTTGGGTGTAGAATAGATCAATAATCCATTTGAAAGTGTTTTGAATTGTTCGTCCACTGTAATGTAAATTTCTTGAGTTGTTCTTTCATTTGGTGAGTCAATTGTTGGAAACCAACATGAATTCGATTCCGTTTCTCCTTGGGTCCATATCTGAATTGGTTTATTTCGGTCTGACCCTTCCGGGTTAATGAAATACAGTCCTTTAGCATCAGAGATTGCAACGCCTCCTTTTTCCTTGACTTTTTCAGGGTTGGCAATGTACTTTATGCGAATCTTGTACTGCTCATGCCTTGTGTATTTTTTGTCTAATTGAATGTGTAGTTTTCTGCCGTCTGCGATAAAGTTCAGCTCCTTTACCGGATTATCCTTGTTCATCAGAGCTATACTTTTAATGTCCAGTTCTTTTGCGTCCAAAACGAGAGAGTCCATCGCGTTGAAGTATGGTTTTAATGTAAGATCAGCTAATCCAACTAATTGTTTTGATTTCCATAAAAAGCTTACCTCCAGCTTCGTGTGCAACAAATCATTCTCTCTTTTTCGGGAGGGATTATAAACTGGTCTTGTGCTTTGAGTGGACCTTTCGTCTTCTACCAATTGTTCAATCAGATTGATTGGGTCTTCAGCTCCATTCTCCTTAGAGCTTTTTTCTTTGGAAACATTTTTAACGGTGCAGGCGGTAATGACAAAAACTAAAATTAACGTAATTGAGATTTGTTTCATTGCTTTGGATTTGGTAGTGACAAAGTTGTAAAAATACATCTTGCCATTTTCTAAATTGTTATGTACGGTAGATTCACTAATTTAGTCGGGTAAATCTATATTATTTAGCGTTGTATAAAGTAGCTGTTAACGACAATTTTAGGTCTGAATTATCACCGTCAAGCGACAAGATAGAATTGATGGATGTTCTATCAGAGAATGAGGAGGCATTCAGTGTTATCTATAAGAATAAAAACTATGCTATTCGTGTGTTAAAATTCAGTCCGGGAGATAAATCAATACATCTGCTGATTAACGGCAATAAATACAAGGTTGACCTGGAAGACCAATACGATGCCCTTCTAAAGTCAATGGGTATTGGTTCTTCTGGTGCAAAGAAGATGAAATCCTTAAAGGCTCCTATGCCCGGGCTTGTGCTTGACGTGTTGATCAAGGTCGGCGATTCAATCCAAAAAGACACCCCTTTAGTTGTTTTGGAAGCCATGAAGATGGAAAATGTGATTAAATCGACCGGAGAGGCAAAGGTTAAAGGAATAGAAGTTTCAAAAGGTGCTGCAGTAGAAAAAAACCAAATCTTAATTCATTTTGAGTAAACCAATGAGAAAAAAGAAGTCTTTATGCTCCATGCTGATTGCAGGTAGCGCATTGTGTATTATCCTGACTGCTTGTGGGGGTGAACCTATAGAAGAAAACGATGTTACAATCAAAACAATTGAAGTAGAAGGGGAAGAAGAAAAAGCATGGCAATACGACCACAGCTCCACGAAAGTCATTTGGACTGGATACAAATTAGCTTCAAAAGCAGGAGTTGAAGGGCGATTTGACAGTATCGTCGTAAATGGGTTTACACCCGGACCGAATGCGGCCGAATGCATAACCGGTGTAAAATACGAGTTGTTTACTACTTCCACTGAAACCGCAGACACTTCGCGGAACAGAAAGATCATTACCCGCTTTTTCGGGGAAATGATTGAAGGTGCTAAAATTACCGGTGAAATAAAAAGTATTGATCCTGCGGCGGGGTCTGGAGTAGTTTCAGTGAACATGAATGGTGTCGAGAGAACACTGGATGTGACCTATGAAATGGACGAAGACAATGTGGTTAAGCTTGTTGGCACAATAGACATCCCTGCCTGGAACGCTCAATCCGCTCTGGATTCGTTGAATAAGGTATGCTACGAAAAGCACGAAGGCATTACCTGGCCGGATGCCGAAGTAAAAATCTATACCCGACTTAAAAAATAATTTCCTTTTTGGAAAGTATTACTGCCCTTTGTTAAACGGCAGCAAAATCCATGTTGAACGTTGCGAGCTTTATAAACTCGGCAACTCTGGCTTCGATTTCGTCAGGAGTTAAAGACTCTAGTTTTTCAGTTCCAAACCTTTCTACTGTGAAAGAAGCTAGTGCGCTGCCGTAGATAATTGCTCGCTTCATGTTTTCAAAAGAGACGTCATCCGTTTTTGCTAAATAGCCGATAAATCCGCCAGCAAAAGTGTCTCCTGCGCCTGTTGGATCAACTACCTCTGCTAATGGCAATGCAGGTGCAAAAAACATGTCCTCACCGTGAAACAAGAGTGCTCCATGCTCACCTTTTTTGATGATCAAATATTTCGGCCCCATTTGACGTATTACCTCTGCCGCTTTAACCAAAGAATACTCTCCGGAAAGCTGTCTCGCCTCCTCATCGTTGATGGTTAGAACATCCACTTTTTTTAGCACCTTTTTCAGGTCGTCCATAGCGATGTCCATCCAGAAGTTCATGGTGTCCAGTACCACTAACTTTGGCCTAACGCTGAGTCTTTCCAGTACCTGTAGCTGAACGACAGGAGCAAGGTTTCCCAACATTAAATAGGAGGTGTCGTCTTTGTAAGAGTCTGGAATGATGGGGTCAAAAGACTCCAAGACATTGAGCTCAGTAACAAGAGTGTCTCTGCTGTTCATGTCCGTGTGGTATTTCCCCGACCAGAAGAAGGACTTCTCATCTTCTTTAATTTGAAGGCCATCTAGGTCAACGCCTCTGGATTGAAGGTCGTTCAGCCTATCTTTTGGAAAGTCTCCACCAACTACGGAAACCACTCTGGATCTCGCTACAAAATACGATGCTGCCAGCGAAATGTATGTGCAAGCCCCCCCTACTATTTTATCTGTTTTTCCAAATGGTGTTTCAATGGCATCAAACGCCAAAGTCCCTATACTCAGTAAGCTCATGTCTTTTTTCAATTAAATTTTGGCGTAAAGATAATTGTATAATTGGGATTTATAATTTAATATTGCCGTCCGTTTGGCAGAGCATTAGTTTTGCTTTTCGAAACGCTTCTTTAGCTCAGTTGGTTAGAGCATCTGACTGTTAATCAGAGGGTCCTTGGTTCGAGCCCAAGAAGAAGCGCAGAAAGCCTTGGTCAATGATCAAGGCTTTTTTGTGTCCTGAACCCAACATTAAATGGGTATGAATTCAAATTGCATGGAGGTTAGGTCTTCAAATTCTCTTCCTGCCTCTTCTATGTCCTCGTCCATTTCATCATACGCCCACTCAATTTTTAAGCGAATATTTTCGCTGCTACTGTCAATTTCATTGATTTTAAGCAATAGGTCCATGATGTACTTTGCTGAGGATGAATTAAAATACTCAAAATGAAAGCGAACAGTGTGGTCTTCAGAATTTCCAAATTTTTGGGTACGGTAATACAATTGCCCACCCCAGTCTTCGATCCATTTCAT
>MDSW01189465.1_pt1 | contig 32199 bp, 26 predicted proteins | sample 811171 | NCBI WGS metagenome assembly MDSW01 (sample SAMN05326641, study PRJNA326480) | marine metagenome | isolation source: seawater | place: Atlantic Ocean: North West | collected 2012 | reverse complement strand
TTATATGTGCTGGCTGGAAACGAACTTGTAATGCAGCGACGCATTAATCTGAGCATCCAAATGCCTAAAGATGAGAGCTCTCTGCTTCCCGTTCATGCAGATGTTTGGTCTGGTGATTCACCTTTTGAGGTTGTCGTCTGGTTGCCGCTTGTCGATTGCTACGAAACCAAAAGCATGTATATTCTTTCTCCGAAACGGAATGCCGAGATTCATGCGTCCATCAAGACTTTCGCCAATAAAAGCGCAGAAGACTTATTCCAGTCCATTGAACCTGACGTGACATTTCTCAATGTCCCGTTTGGCAAAGCTTTGATATTTAGCCAAAATCTTTTGCACGGAAACCGGATCAACCGAGAAGCAGACACGCGGTGGTCTATGAATTGCCGATTTAAAAGCGTCTTTTCGCCCTATGTCGACAAGAAGTTGGGCGAGTTTTTTGATCCCATCACGCTTCGTGCCGTAACGCGCATGGGTCTAAACTATCAATTACCGACAGGTCTGCATGACTGATCGATATGGGTATCGGGGATATATCACCAGCCGCTCTTTTTTGGGAGAGCGAGCTCCGCAACATATTCAAAACTTAGTAATTCGTGACTATGCTGCGAAGCATGGTTTGGATTATCTGTTGAGCGTTACAGAATATGCCATGGAAAGCTCGCATATCATGCTTCAGCAGGTCCTGAGTGAACTTCGGCAAATTAATGGCGTCATCTGCTACAGCATTTTCCAACTTCCAACCGCGGGAAGCTCTCGGGTCGATGCATATCGGCGCATAATTGGTGCCAATGCAGTGTTGCATACTGCTGTTGAGGGTTTGGTTATCCGAAACTGGACAGATGTGGATCGGGTCGAAGACATATGGAAAACTAGACAGGTGCTCGATCACTGCGCGACCTCAGATATGGTATTGGCAGCTATGGGTGGTGCGACGACCGAAAGCCATGCTGATGATTTAAAGAACTAGGATCGAAGTTAAATAAATGGCGCGCAATCGATTGGACTTCATTTCCAAACTTCATACGGGCACCAGGCGCGATTATCTGCAGCGTGTCGTTGAACATGATAAAGCGGAATGTGCGGCAAAAGCGAAAAAGTGGAGCTTTGACTATTGGGATGGCGATAGACAGTTCGGCTACGGAGGGATGCGCTACGATGGCCGATGGTTGCCCGTTGCGGAAGAAATTGCCGCCCACTATGGCCTAAAGGCCGGTGACCGAATTCTGGATATTGGATGTGGAAAAGGATTTTTGCTTTATGAGTTCACCTGCGCGGTTCCTGGAATTGAAGTGGTCGGCATAGATATCTCCCAGTATGGCATTGACAATGCTAAGGAGGAGATGCGGCCATTTATGAATCAAGGAAGCTGCACAGAATTACCATTTGAAGATGGTGCATTTGACTTCGTCTATTCGATCAATACATTTCACAATTTATTGAATTTTGAGCTCTTTGATGCACTGAAAGAAATGCAGCGGGTCGGCAGCGACCGGCGTTATATTTGCGTAGAAAGTTATCGCAGTGAACGTGAGAAGATGAACCTTCTCTATTGGCAACTGACCTGTGAAACATTTTATACCCCCGAAGAGTGGGCGTGGTTTTATGATTTCGCGGGTTATACGGGCGATATGGATTTTATTTTCTTTGAGTAGAAGGACGATATGAAAAAGGCACTTGTTATAGGCGGTGGCTTTGCGGGTTGCGCCGCAGCTCACCTTATCTCTCAGCAAAACGGTTGGGAAACTACCCTGGTGGAAGCCGCACCATTTCTTGGGGGCGGATGTAAAACGTTATGGTACGGGGGGCACCCATATACATTTGGCCCTCGCCACTTTTTGACACAAAACGAAACAGTTTATGAATACCTCAACAGTCATTGCCCACTGCGACGCTGCAATGACCACGTCTTTCTGACATACGTAGAGAAAGACCAACACTTTTATAATTATCCGATACATATGGATGACATCGCCTACATGCCTGAGAAAGACCAGATAAATGCAGAACTGGAAGAAACCAGACAGTTGCGAGGATCTATTTCAGCCAAAAACTTTGAGGAGTTTTGGATTCAATCAATTGGCCAAACTTTGTATGGAAAATTTATTGATGGTTATTCCAAAAAGATGTGGATGTTAGATGACAATAAAACAATTGATGATTTCACTTGGTCGCCTAAAGGCGTAACTCTTAAAGAGGGACCGCGCGAGGCCTGGGACACGGCAATATCAGCATATCCACACGCACGGAATGGTTACGATGATTACTTTGAGATCGCCACTCAAGACACGACAGTTCTTTTAGACACGCGAATTGAAGCTTTTGATATCCCTAACAAGGCCGTCACAATTCATGGCGAGAGACAGACGTATGATATTGTCGTTAATACGATATCGCCTGACATCATAATGAATTTTGAGCATGGTGAATTGCCTTTCATTGGTCGGGATTTTTATAAATTTGTTCTTCCAATCCCTCATGCATTTCCTGAGAATGTTTATTTTCTATACTTTGCGGGGAATGAGCCTTTCACGCGGCTTGTCGAATATAAGCAATTCACGCGTCAAAATTACGATGCGCCAAGTACAATTGTGGGAATGGAGATACCATCTAAAAACGGTAAATATTATCCACTGCCCATACAATCAGAATATGAACGTGCACAAAAATATTTTGACGAAATGCCAGATGGAGTTTTTTCCATAGGTCGTGCTGGCAGCTATCAGTATCGGGTGGATGTAGACGACTGTATTGAACAGGCCATGTCCGTAGCCGAGGGGCTAAAGTGACCACGAAGGATGAGCGATGACAGGGTGAATATTCTGATCACCGGGGCAGGGGGATACATTGGGCAGCAATTATCGAGTTTGCTAAGTAACGTGGGCCATAATGTATCTACACATTATCGTCAACGACCAGCTTATTCACCATGCAGCGATGTTCTTTTTGGAGATCTCCGGCACTGCCGCGACTTTATACTGAGGAGTTATGACCTCATTATACATGCAGCGGCAACGTCTCCCGGAGCGACAACAAACATGTCGAGGTTTGTTGAGGATAATATTCTTTCATCTCAGGCTTTATTTGACACTGCAATTGAACGTGGTTGTGACCGTATCATCTTACTTTCTGCAATTTCAGTATTTGGTGAGGCTCGCAGTGCTAATGTTGATGAGAACACACCATGTCGTAATCCAGATGACTACGGGCTCAGCAAGCGCGTATGTGAACGCCTTCTTGAGGAGCGACAAAATCAAATAAGCGGTCTTACGCTCCGACTGCCGGGAATTCTTGGCCAAAATGCACGGACGCCATGGCTAGCAAGGGTGCGTAATGCCTTTCGGGTTGGAGAGCCAGTTAGTGCGTATGCGCCAACGGCTCCATTCAACAATGCATTGCATGTTGAAGACCTCTCTCGCTTTATTCAAAAAGTGTGTAGATCAACCGACAAACCTTATGACATGGTTACGCTTGCCGCGGAAGGATACATGACTATACGAGAAAGCCTGGAAAAATTGCATTGTGACATAAAATCAACATCTTCAATATCTTTTCACCAATCAGAGAAATCCACGTTTACAATCTCAATTGAGAAGGCACGACAGATTTATGGCTTTGCGCCTATGCATGTTAGAGACACACTAGGTCGGTTTGCCATTGAGCCGTGATGAGAAAGTCAATTAGTGTTTTGATATGAAAAATCCTTACAATGTCGAGACTTGCTATGATCGCCCCGAAGTCTTTCGGATGCCAAAGCCTGATATTGATCTTTATGAGTCAATTATGGAGTTGGGGTTCAACAAGTATCCTGAACGCAAAAAAAATTATGAATTATTTCTGGCCAGTCAGCGGGGCGAGGTTGTTGATCATCTGCCAATTAAACTCGATATAGAGAATGTTAGTCGTTGCAACTTTCGTTGCAACATGTGCCAAGTTAGTGAATGGGCGAAGGGCCAGCGCGCTGCTGACTTGAGCATCTCTGATTTTCAAAAAATTCTAGATGATCAGCACGGTCTCATAGAAATAAAACTCCAAGGTATGGGCGAGCCGTTAATGGCCGCAAAACCCTACTTTGAGATGATTAAAATCGCGCGGTCACGTCATATTTGGGTCCGATCTACCGTTAATGCATCTTTGCTTCACCTTAAGGATAACTATAAAAAAATTATTGAGAGTGATATTTGTGAACTTCAGGTATCAATTGATGGGGCATCTCCTAGGATTTACGAAAAAATACGTCGAGGTGGAAAATTTGATCGCGTAAAAGAAAACTGTGCCCTCTTGAATGATTATGCCCGAAAAGATAGCCGCCACCGGACGCGAATGTGGACCGTGGTACAAGATGACAACTTTGAGGAATTGGAAGACATTGTGGCCTTCGCTGCGGAGACAGGATTCGCACGGTTAACGTTTTCGCTCGACCTTACGGACTGGGGACAGGATACGTGGCGTAATTTAAACGACCAGATTGATCGCCATCGAGATCTCACAGTAACACGGGCGTCGGCATTGATTGAACTTGGTAAAGCGTCTGACGTGGACGTTACGTTTTGGTATGTTGACGAAAAATATAAGACAGGATCTCCGAAAACAATATGTCCGTGGCCATTTGAGCGTGCCTTTGTATCATCCGACATGAGAGTTGTGCCCTGCTGTATGATAGCAAACCCAGATATTGTTGACTTTGGGGATGCGCATAATTTTGCGTCGATATGGAATAGCTCGACTATAAAAGAATTTCGACGATTACATTTGAAGGGCACTATTCCTGAGGTGTGCAAAACCTGTTATGGTGCTGAATCAGATTAAAAATTGGTCCGTGTACAATCAATTCAAACAGACCGCCCGCTATATTTTAGCTATTGCTAACCGATTTATAATCTGCCCAGTGCTCTGGATTATATATAAGACAACGGGCACTAAGGTTTCTGTTTTGTACAGTGCCCGAATCGCTCATCTTGCTTATAATGGCGCGGCATTTTTTTATCGCCTGAAAGTTCAGATGAATGAAGTAGATAAAAAGCGTCTCGTTTTTAGCGCTGACCCATGTAATCGGCAACTATTTGAAATGTGGAAGCGCTATATACCAATTTTAGAGTCACGGGTTTTATTCTTCTGGTTTAACGCAGATATTCATTACCTGCGGTCAAAACCCTATATTGAGTATCTTCCGTTCTTGCATACGGAGTTTGAGGAAATGGATCAGATGCCGGCGCTCGAATTTACGGCTAGGGAGCAAAAAAAAGGCAAGGCACTACTCGAAACAATGGGCATTCCGGATAACGCATGGTTCATTTGTTTTCAGGCACGTGACGACATGTATCATCATAAAGTTCGTGGCACGACGGGCACACATCCTCACCGTAATTCGGAAATCGATACGTATTTAAAAGCCGCTAGAATGATCGGTGAGCGGGGTGGTTACGCACTTAGAATGGGGGCATGGGCAGACGAGCCTCTTTCGGTGACTAGAGATCCGCACATTATCGACTATGCGCGAGATCACCGATCAGATTTCGGTGACATTTACCTTTTTGGAAATGCGAAGTTCTTTTTAGCTTCATCAGCCGGGACATTCCCAGTTTCAACTTTATTCAAGGTGCCGGTGATCTTGGCGAATCAAACACCACCCAGGTTGTGGCCGATTGGCCGTTATAGCTTAATGGCTCCAAAAATGATGGTATACAAGGGAACTAACGCATTAGTCCCATTTTCCGAATTAGAGAAAATGGGAGCCTTTGATTATAACTTTTCTGAACTTGTGCGCTGGGATATGCCAGAAACTTTTGAAGATTACGGCATTGTTCCTCGTGATAACTCTGCGGATGAATTAGTTGAAGCGAGTCTAGATATGTTAGATGCTCTTGATGGCCAAGGGCCATCTGAAGATGCTCGGGAGGTTCAACAATTTTACAAGTCGAAATATTGTAAATCCGCAGCTTCTGCTGCCGAGTTTGGGCCGGAGTTAGCGCCCAGTTTTGCGTTGAAATATCGAGACATCATCTTAAACTGACCTTCGCATTGTCCCGATAAATAACAGCGCCGCGCCGGGATGGAGGAGATGACGTGAAAATTCTTAACCCTAATCAAGAGCGCGTCGCGCAAATCGTCGCCAATTCGGATGTCCGCACCACTGCGGCGGCCAGCAAAAAAGCCGCCCGCTTTGATCGAGAAGCAAAATTACTCAGTCACCTTGATAAAATTGTTGAGTGGAAAAATACTGGGACTACTTATCCAATAAATGTGGTCATTGATCCAACATATAAATGCAACCATCGTTGCCCGGGCTGTCATGGTTTGATGGGGCAAGATACAGCAACAATCTCTCTGGAGAAACTTGATCAAATTATTCGCGAGCTTGCACAATTAGGCGTTCGGGCGTGTAATTTGGGCGGTGGTGGAGATCCATCATGTCATCCAGATTTTTCAGGTGTTCTTAAAAGCTTTAAGAAGCACGGTCTCCCTGTTGGTTATTACACGAATGGAGAGTTGTTGCGAGATAAGGATATTCAGGCAACGATAGAAGCCTGTCCATGGGTGCGATTTAGCCTTGATGCTGATGGCCCAGAAATCCACCAACTTGTTCATAGAGCAAGTCCGAAAGCTTTCGATAAAGTTGTTCGTAATATGTCGCGCATGCATCAGGCTCGCGTTAAGCATAAATCTGATATTGTTCTCGGTGCGGGTTATCTTGTTCGGCCAGATACGATAAAAGGGGTTTATGGAGCTGCAAAACTTTGTCGCGATATTGGTTTAGACTATCTGCGGGTGCGCCCGTTTTTTGGTTACGACAATCAGCCGTTATGCAATAACACCGAAGCGGATGAAATAGTTGGTGAATTAGAACGTTGTAAAGAGTTGGAATCAGAAAGCTTTAAAATTGATAGCCCCCAAAATCGAATGGACTGGGTAGTTACTGGGCAGCCCGAAATTACTTACACGCGTTGCAATGTTCACCATTTCTCGACACATATTGGCGGTGATTTGAAAGTTTATCTGTGTTGTCATACGGTGGGGTGGGAAAAGTATTGCTTAGGCGACCTCAGTAAACAGACTTTTTCGGAAATCTGGAATTCGAAAAGGCGCCGCGATATTTATGAAAGTATTGATTATCGTGATTGCGCAACACCCTGCTCAATGAGTGTTTTTAACAAGCTTCTGCACAAATTTGAGAATGAACCGGTTCATAAAGACTTTTTATAGCGTTGATACTTCGTTATCCGTTTTAAGTAAATTTATAAATTCTATGCCTTTAAATTGATAAGCTCATGTCCAATTTGCCAGGAAAGAATTTCGTCGGCAATTTTGCAAGTGCCTGCGGCGCCGTTGGTTGTTGCTATCGAAGGCAAACACCCCCTTAGCGACGCCGATTTTGCTCCACTTGAGATCGTTCGCTGCGAAGGTTGTGGGCACGTTTACAATGCCGCATATAACCCGGCGTTTGCGAGGATGATGTACGCCGATTCATTCCTTACGAATATGCCTGTAAACGTGTCGATGGTTGAGAGCCTTAATTCAATTGTCGAATGGATTGGCAGAGATACTTTTGAGAACAAGAGAGTAATAGAAGTGGGTGCTGGATCAGGGCACCTGTCTCGTTTAGTTGCGAAAAATGCCAAACATGTGACCGTCTATGAACCCTGTAAAGGTCTTACGTCAGCCGAGCTTCCGGAACACAATATTAGTCTCGTCAATGACATGTTTCCGGGAATTCGCCCGTGCGTCGATAATTGCGATTTACTCATATGTCGACAAGTAATTGAACATGTTGCCGATCCAATGACCTTCGTATCTACAATGGCCACCGCGATTCGCTACGGTGGTTATGCATATTTCGAAGTACCCAACGCGGCCTTTGTTCGCGATCGCATTGTAATCTGTGAATTCCACCAAGCGCATGTGCAGTATTTCACACTAACAAACTTTATAAATCTTGTGCAAAAAGCTGGGCTGCACCCTGTACGCCATCAGATTATCAAAAACGGACATGATTTCGGCGTTTTATTTCAAAAAGGCATAGACCCTGGATGTTATACTATAGAGAGGGCTTCGTATAAGGAACATCAATGGGAGAAAGGTTTCAAACTGGCACTTGAGGAATGGCGGGAAGCCCTCGCGGAGCTTCCCGCGCCAATTGCGGTATACGGCGCAACTTGGCAAAGCCAATCTTTTCTGTCACTAATGGCGGATGGGCCACGGTTCACTTGTATTTATGATGATAACCCACATTTACAAGGCGTTTATTTGCACGGTGCTGGCTACAAGATCCCGGTTTTGGCCCCGACTGAGGAGACCCTTGTAAATATTGAAACCGTGCTGATTGGTGCTTATCTTCACACTCAAGCGATTCAAGACAAACTTGAGAAGCTGGGTTATAGCAGAATTATAAAGTCTTTAGGCTGATATGTATTACTACCGTAAGCGGCTTGTCCAAAAACTCAACTTTCATAATTAAGTTAGTGCAATTTAGGCTTTTCTAACCGGTGTATTGGTATCGCCTTAATAGGACCTACCTTTGGGTCGTTTAAGTATTAGGCGCAATCATATGCAGCGTTCAATATATGTTAAGTTCACAGTTTTTCTTTGATAATAAGTTCTCAATAGATTGTAAAAAATAAAAATAATCTCTTCAAAACTAACATTAAAAAAATTTCTAGAACGATCTCAATAAAAATCAATGTGGTCATTAATGGCCTCAAACGTAACATAAAATATTACGATAAAGTGCACGTGTCGACATGTATGCTAATTTGGCACCTTTTAAGGAAGTCTCGCTCTTACTTGGAGCAAAGATATGATCCTGAATAAGTACATTGGGAAAATCATACGTGATGCCGGGCTAATACTGTTTTCGGCGATCGTATTCTGTTTTTTCGTTGAGATTTTACTTTATTTTTCGTGGAAAGCCACAAACTCAACCAAGTTGGACACGTTATATGGAAATGATTTGCACTGGCCAAAATGGGAACTAAAAAACACCGTTTATCCAGCACACTCCGAAGCAAAAGATATGATTAAAATCGCTGTGTTTGGTGGGTCCAGCGCAGCCGGTAGCATATCGGAGAGGACATTTTCTTTTTACATGCGCCAAGAACTGGTCAAAATATTTGGGAGCCACAAAGTGTATGTGCGTAACTACGCTGGTAATGGAGATGCATTTCACAAGGAACAAGCTAGATTTGCAAAATCTGCGGCACCTTATTACGACATACTTGTTATTTACGCGGGACATAACGAGTGGGTCAACCCGTATTTCGCCAATGGCGGTATTAAGCTATACAATGTCGTCGAACGAAGGAATATAGAACACGTCCGAAATCAAATACAAAGCGATATTATAGCTGAATTCAATCCAAGGTTATTATCATTACATACACCCTATAAATACAGCCGCATCTACGCGATTCTATCTAAGCTTTTTTATAAAATATCCGCCTGGACTAATACGGGTAGAGATCCAGGAGGTTATCTAAAACAGCATAAAGTGGTTCGACCAATGGCAAACGAGCCAGAAAAAATATTCCCGCAGGCAACTATCGACGGTCTTCACATACCGTTTAAACATGACTTGCAAAAAATTGGCCACATCGTAAAAAGAAATGATGGTGTAGCGATTGTGATTCCTGGTGCAAGCAATGAGTTCTGGCCTCCTTCTTTCTCTAAAATTCCAAAACAGCTATCAGGAATTGATAAGAAACGTATAGAAAATAATTTGGCTGCGGCTGAGAAATTATATAATGCGGGAGACTCTCGTTCTGCTCGCAAAATACTGTTTGAAATGCTTAATCTAGCGCCGCGTCATGCCTTCGCCCACTATTTGCTAGGCATGTCATATTTCCAAGAAGGACAATACAAGCTTGCCTGGAGGCACCTGGAAACTGCAGTGGATGAAGATGGTTTTCCAATGCGCGCGTTGTCCTCCGTTAAACGTTCAGCATACGATGCAGATAAAAAAAGCTCATCGATCATTTCGATAAACCACACGGATACAGTCCGGAAGTTGATAGAGGGAGGGGTTCCCGTTGAGCTCCTTACACCCGATTGGCTTCACCCTAGTCTTCTCAATCACGTTTTAATAGGGCGTAGTGTGCTATGCCAGTTATCCATGATTGAGAAATACTCTAGAATTCCAAGGAGGAAGTACTGCTCAGCCGTTGACCCTGACCGCGCTGAAGATATTTATCGCAAAATCATGAATTCCATGGGCGTGACGCAGAGTCAAACCGCCCATGAAATGAATAATTATCTTCAATATGGAATGCTTATGGCGCGCCTGACAGCGCACCCAGACGCATATTATGTTTTCGTTGAGAAGGAAGTTTTACCGAAGGTATTTTTTAATCGTGGTGCCAACAAAAGTCAGTCGGTTAAATATCTTGTGTATAAGTCAATTCTCTGGTCACTGCAGGGCAATGATTGCCATACGGTTAAACAACTTTTAGACAAATCACTTTCCATAGATAACGGCCTGACTAAAACAATTATTGACAATAATTTTGACTTTACGAGTTATTATAACTTTAAACAAATACTCAACCATGTGGGAATTTCGTTGGAATATCCTAACGATGCGAGGGTGGTTCGCTGCTTAAAGTGATTTTATCTGACTTGTTTGGTAAAAGGCTAAACGGAAGAATATTGGTCGAATGCGTGGCACCGTCGCAGCGCTTCGGCGCTTGTGACACCATGTGAAAGTAACATTGCCATCTGTAATGAAACTTCCTGTAAAAATTTATTCTATCAAAGTCATCCGCAAGGCATTCAGTCTACTCGAAGCAAGGCTGAGACGAGTATTTATTTGGTTAGTTTGTCTGGCAATTATTACATCTGCCCTTGAAGCGATTGGTGTGTCTTTGGCATTTGGACTAATCCAGTTGGTCATGGATCCAGATCTCATTGGTAATTTTCCGCGTATCAAAGTTTGGCTGAATATCTCTGATGGAAGCTTGAACGGACGGCTGTTAGCATTCGCTGCAATATCCATGGGCATATTTTTTCTCAGCAAAAATATATTTTTAGCCTATAGCACTTATGCTCAGCAAAGGTTTACTTTCGAAGCCGCTGGGATGTTAGCCCGGCTTTTATTGAGCCGCTATCTGGGGGCTCCCTACGAGCGCATATTTGCTAGAAACTCAGCGGATCTAATTGTAAGTGTAAACCAGTCGGCATACATGGTGACGTCGCGAATCTACAGCCCAACGTCAGTGTTGATGACTGAAGCATTCGTAATCATCGCTATTTTAGGCATACTGCTTGTCACTGAACCTGCAGTGACACTGGGCGCGGCCATTTTCATGATTATGCTTTTCTTTATTTATCACACTATTATTGCGCCATTTTACGGTCGCTGGGGAGCGGAACAACTGAATCTAGAGAAAAAACAAACTAAGTATGTTTATGAGAGCTTGAACTGCCTTAGGGAGATCACAGTGTCAGGCCGACAGACATTTTTTCTTAAGAATTTTATAAATGTTAGGACGCGCCTGGTAAAACTTAACGCCCTAGTAGCAACCATAAATATGATGCCACGTCTTGTGACCGAAACTATAATTGTTTGGGCTATCACAGTAGTAATTATTATTTCGCTTAAAAGTGATCGGGGATCAACGGAAATAATTTCGACTTTAGGCCTGTTTGCGTTTGCGGGATTTAGGATTCTTCCATCGATGAACCGCCTAGCGGTTGCGTTCAGCTCATTGAGAAGTGGTGAGGCTGCAATAAACAGTGTAATAGAAGACTTTGAGCATTTTAACGAAGCCTTGGAATTAAAACCACCACTGTCGAACAAACCTTCTCTTAACTTTTCTAGCACCATTGAGGCTCGCGATTTAACCTATACTTATCCCGGCGAAGATATGCCGGCTGTAGATCGTATCAGTTTTCGTATAGAGAGGCTCGAATCTATTGGTATCGTCGGTGGAACCGGCGCAGGAAAAACGACGCTTATTGATATACTATTAGGTCTCCATGAACCCCAAACGGGCTCTCTCCTTCTTGATGGCCAAAATCTCGATACCAAAGCGCTGGAGTGGAAAAGATTGATTGGTTACGTCCCACAAGATATCGCGCTCATTGATGACACATTGCGGCGCAATATCGCCCTAGGTATTGAAGATTATAGGATCGATGAAAAAGCCATTGCTCGCGCTGTCCAGATGGCCGCGTTGAGTTCTGTAGTGGCTGAATTACCTGATGGTATAGAAACAATTATAGGTGAGCACGGAATAAGGCTTTCTGGTGGCCAACGCCAGCGTATTGGCATTGCACGTGCCCTTTATTTGGATCCAAAAATATTGATTATGGATGAGTCGACTTCATCACTTGATACACAGACAGAATATGAAATCGTCTCAGCAATTGAAGCCTTGTCGGAAAGTAAGACTATCATCACAATCGCACACAGGCTCTCAACCGTCCGCCACTGTAGCCAGTTATTTTTTATGAAAGGTGGTAGGATTCTAGATATTGGTAATTTTGATGAGATTTGCGAGCGCAACGCAGAATTCGCACGTATGGTTGAGTTTGCTAAGCTCACGCGTGGTAGCCTTGACAATAGTTTGGCGGTACCAAGATCGTGATACAAAAAAAACGCCCTTGGTCTGATTCTGTCAGTTTTGATCCACGTTGGAAACCAAATGGCCGCCTGGCCCGCCATCGGCCTTATTTCTTTTACGAAGACGACGACCTTGCCCCTTGCGATCCACAGGGTTTTCGAGTCCCTACAGGTCACCTATCGATAGCCCAAAAATACCAAGAGACTAAGCCGAGTGAGCAGGTTTTTTGTTATGGTGGGTCAACAACGTTTGGGGTCTATTGTAGTTATGATGATGCATACCCCGCCCAACTTGAGAGGTTAATCAACCGACCATGTTTTAACATGGGCTTGCAGACCCTTGACCTTTATGGGAGTTATCTGAATTTTGTTGACCACCTCCGAGTCGGCCTAGTCCCTGAAGTTGCTGTGTTTCTCGACGGCGTGAACGAAAATCAAGGTTTCATTCAGTCGGTTGAAGATAATAGCCACGATTACGCGGCGGAATTTCGTCAATATAGAGGGTTTCGCGATTTAATTTTAAACGCCAGCATTAAACACCGTTTTAAGAGGTATTTTTTAAATACTGCATCAGAAAAACATAATAATAAAAGCTCCGACCCCTATCGTTTCGTTTATGAGCAAGCGCAACATTATCATCTTTCACGGCGAGCCATTGAAAAAATAGCCTGTGCATTTGGCTTCCGTGTTGTATTTCTTCTTCAGCCATGTGTCTGGGATGTTTGGGAAGATGGCGCAGATGACCCTCGATATGTCTACCTAAAGGCTTTATACAAAGAGATACTTCGACAGCCCGATCATGGAATAACAGATATTTCTTCTGAGGTTTCTTTGGTGCCTGAATGCTTTTATGATTGGGCACATATCAATTCTGAAGGGAACGCAGCTCTTGCTGAAACTATCGCATTAAAGATTTTGTAAAATGATTAAAAAAATCATTCTATTATTGTATAAAATTGGTAATTTGTTTCGTCTGAAAAAAGACGAAAAAAAGAAAGAAAAAGAAATAGAAGTGCCAAACGAGCGCTATACCCTCTGGTAACTCTTGCTGGGATATTCAGCTTTCCTTGCTCTTTAATAGCCTAGAATTTATCAGTTTATTTTTACCCGTTACTCTCGGCGGCTACTTTTTTGCTGCTCGTTTTCTTGGGCGGCCGTATTTGGTGCTCTGGCTAATTTTAGCTTCGTTGTGTTTCTATGGCTGGTGGGATCCATTTTTTGTCTTGTTATTGATCCTTAGCGTTACGTTTAACTTCGTTATTGGCTGTGCCTTACAAAGTACCTGTCCGAAGCAATTTAGAGGATTGTTGTTGGGATTTGGTATAGTCGTCGACCTTGCCGCCCTAGGCTGGTTCAAATACAGTTTTTTTATATTGGAAAATTTGTCAGCTCTAAGTGGGTCGTCATTCTCGCTTCCCGAAATTATTTTGCCGCTTGGGATTTCGTTTTTTACGTTCCAGCAAATAGCTTACTTAGTTGATTGTCGCCGAGGAAAAGCCAAAGAAACTAATTTTCTGAATTACTTCCTGTTTGTGACGTTTTTCCCGCAGCTCATTGCGGGTCCAATAGTCCATCATAAGGAAATGATGCCCCAGTTTATGGCGTGCTCATCTGAACGCGTTTTCTCGCCTAATATCGCTATTGGTCTGACAATTTTCGCGATTGGACTTTTCAAAAAGGTGGTTATTGCGGACGGGCTGGCAGAATTTGTAAATCCAGTTTTCGATCGTGCTGCTGCGGGTGGCTCGATTGATTTGGTCTCTGCTTGGGGCGCAGCGCTCTCTTACACATTCCAACTTTATTTCGATTTCTCAGCCTATTCGGATATGGCTATTGGAATTGCCCGAATGTTTGGCATTCGGCTTCCGATAAATTTCTTCTCACCCTATAAATCAACGTCAATTACTGATTTTTGGCGACGTTGGCATATGACCTTGTCGCGGTTTTTGAGGGATTACTTATATTTTCCTTTGGGAGGGAACCGATTGGGATACTGCCGTCGTTATGTCAATTTGATGAGTGTGATGGTCATTGGTGGACTATGGCACGGTGCTGGATGGACTTTCGTCTTTTGGGGTGCATTGCACGGATTATATCTTTCTATCAATCATGCTTGGTCGGCAGCTATTCAATACTTCGGCCTAGAAAAGGCGCAAAATTCTGACGCTTATAAATGTATTGCTTGGGTTGTCACGTTTCTTTCTATCGTGGTCGGCTGGGTCTTCTTTCGAGCCGAGAGCTTTGATGCAGCCCGTCTGGTTTTCGAAGGAATGATAGGCCGGAATGGGACAGCCCTACCGCCGCTCATCGCCGAAGCTATTCATCGCATTGCGGGTGTTACACTTACCAACATAAACGTAGATCATTCGATAGGCGATATGAACTTCTTGTTGCAGATTGTGTGGATTTCCCTAGCGCTGCTGATAGTGTTGATCTGTCCAAATACCTGCCAATGGATGGAAAAGGCGGCTCCCGTCCTTGACAGATTTTCAGCGGCATCAGCTGTTATGCCGCTTTGGCGGATGAGGTTTGGTGCTGCAGTGCTGAGTGCACTTATGTTCTATGCTGCTATTCGAAACCTATTTAGTGACGTGCCCAGTGAGTTTCTCTACTTCCAATTCTGACAGGATCCATGCCGCACGGCGGTATATTGTCTTTTTTAGCGTTGTCCTTGCTATCTTGGCTTTGCTCTGGGGATTAGGATTGCCTCAGTTATTGCCAAGCCGGGATTCAAATTGGATTGCCGGTATGTACGCTACTAAATCGATGAGAGTGAAAGATCTTACGAACCGAAAGTTAGTTATTGTTTCAGGATCTAGCGGGTTGTTTGGGCTTAGCGCCAGGCTGATTGAAAAACGATTAGGTATGCCAGCTGTAAATTTTGCGACGCACGCTGGCCTTGGTATTGGTTATCTTCTCTTTCGCGCAAGACGCGTACTAAACCCCGGTGATGTTGTTTTTATGTCGCTAGAGTATGAACTTCTCGCGCCACGGAACGTGCCAGGACAAACTTTAGCGAGATTTATCACTGCGCATGATCCAAATTATCTGTTTACGGCCCCAATCGATTGGTTTCCGTATTTTTTGACAGGGCATGACCATGAGAGTCTTATCTGGGCCCTCGTTGAGCGTTTAGGGCTCTGGCGTTACCAGCAGGCTTGTTACGGATCCGCAAAATCACTCAATAAATTTGGTGATGAAATGTGTGCGGTGACGACCGAAATGAAGACAGTACATTCAGGGGTCCTCGGCGCGCAGAGGGCTATCAAGGTAACAACTATAAACCCATTGCGCTTCAACAATGCAATTGCAGAGTTCTTCGATTGGGCAAAAGACAATGGTGTTAGAGTGTTGGTCGGGTTTCCTCCATTGGTTCGTCGGTTGGTCTATTCGGATGTGTCATATCGTCGGGCGTTTTCAGCTGTGGGTCAGCGATTTAGAGATTTTGGAGCTGATATCATTGGGAAACCTGAAGATTCACTTTATCCTGATAGCCATATGTATGATACACGATACCACCTCCATTCACTTGGCCGTGAGGTGCATACGCGCCGCACCTTGAATTTAATCTGCAATAATGCAATCGAGTGTTCAGATTGACGCCGATCGTAATCCCTCCATCGATGATACGTGCCGCCAACGTTGCGGCATTAACCACGGCTGCACTGACGCTTCTACTTTTAGGATTGCGGGGCACGAGCATCATTTCGTTAAATGTCCCGCTTCATGTTGTGACCAGTGGGTACGAGCAAGAATCGTTATTGGCTATTTGGGAGCGCATAAATGGCAGGGCAGTTTACGTAAGTCGATGGGATGAACCTTTCCGCTGGGCTATCTACAATTGGCTCTACTACGAAGCGTATTCCGCAATTGTGGCTTCTATTTTGTACGGACTTTCGCTCTCTGACCAGTGGCTCCCGACTATATCGCGTTCGATTTCCTTTCTAGGAGCATTTAGTGCCACATTACTTGCCTATCGAGCATTTGGGCTGGCGCGAAATGAACGCGCTAATGATAATGTGCAAAGGGCTGCGCTCTCCATCTTTGTTGGGGTTGGTCCCCTTGTGGGGTATTGGAGTTTAACGACTCGGCCGGATATATGGGCGACGGCGTTAGAAATTACAGCGGTCGTGGTCTTTTTATATAACCGAAAATCAAGACCCATTTTAGCGCTTTTTTTATTTTGTATCATTTCCTACGCTGCCTGGGCCTTTAAGCAAAGCAATGTGACAGCGGTTGCTGCGATTGGTGGCTTGCTATTTCTAAGGATGCAATGGCGCGATCTTTTGATACTTGTCGTTAGCATGGTGTCAGCTTGGGCCGCGACATTAGCGCTCGGCTCGGAAACATTTAGGGTTAGCGTATTGATCTTGGAATATCAAACTAATGTCAGCTTTTCGAACTCGTTGCGCATTATTTTTGCGGTCCTGCCAAAGGTATTGCCTCTAGCCTTCGGCATTGGCGCGATTGCAGTCCTTCTGGTAATAAAGCCACAAATCCGACACGTCGTGCTTAATGATGATGTGGTAGTCTTGGCGGCGTTAGGTTTTGGGGCTGGAGCTGCGCTGGCATTTTTAACAAGCGCTCAACCGGGAGCTGCTGAAAACTATTACTTCACGACGGCCTTCTTCGCGGCTTTTTTTATCTACGCTGCAATTGGACGAATCCGAGAGCATTCAGAAATCTTTTGCAACACAACATGGATGGCTGTTGGCGTTGGCTGGGGATTACAAGCCCTGGCCCTAGCCGCGGTCCTTTTTGGGGTCATCGGCACCACATCGCTGCGGCATTTTGACGCTTATCACCGTGAGATTAAGGGTTGCCTGGATGCACTCCCTAGGCCGCTTTTTGTGGACAATCATTATCTCTCATTGCCTTGGATGAGCCCTGGCAATCCATCTTATGTTTTGGCGTTTGGATACGCTCAAGATCGTATTTCCGGACGCGAGCATTACAAGGGTAATGGGATCGGAGGCAAGATTGCTCGCCAAGAATTCGCGACGCTCGTGTTCACAAATCCTCCTGGTCAATCTTATGATGGTGCTTCCTTGTCTGGGTATAAATCTTTAGAAAGTTCCTGCAAAGAGCTATACGTTTTTCAACGGCGCACCGATTCATAAAGTGGAACGCTTAGCCTTTAAATGATCTCGGACAGTGCAATTGTCGATATTTTGCATCGACGCGAAACGTATCGCGACTGGTATACCGAAAACCGTGATCCAATTTGGGCTGATCGCTTGATTTGGCAGGCCCAGGCGTTTCGGCACATGGTTCATCTCTTGCCGGGTGAACCGATTCTGGAACTGGGCGCCGGAAAAGGTAGTTTTTCGAAAACTTTGGCCAAAATTTCAAAAGGTCGAAATCCTATATGCAGCGTCAGATTTTCATCAGAAGACAAGAATGATCCAATTGAAGGTGTAGAAGCAGTCTCCATTGATGCATTTCCAGGACCATTGGCTGGCCGTCAATTCAGTTATGTCGTTTTACAGAACATACTCGACCAGCAAGTGGCCGGTGCTGTTCTTGCTGGAATTTATAACCTTTTGGCGCCTGGGGGCAGGGTTATTTTTTTTGAATCTAATCCATGGAATCCGGTATTCATCGCCCGAAATGCCCTACTGTCTTGGTTTCGAAAACCGCGCCCACAGTGGTTAATTAATCGAACAGATCTTTATGAACAGATTTCGGAAATTGGATTTGTCCGTGTGTCAGCACAATACACGGATTTCGTTTACTGGCCGCTTACTGGAAGGCTGTGCAGGGTTATGCGAAATGCGTCTGTTTTGCTAGAGAATATGCCCATGGTGCGGGCGCTGGCCGGTCGCATACTGGTTCACGCACAAAAGCCCCCACGCGATCTGAAGCGCCCATCTATTAGTCTTGCAACACATGAATTGCTGAAGAACAAGGTTTCAGTTGTTGTTCCGTGCTACAATGAAGAAATGAATATCCCCCCTTTGGTCGCAGGCCTTAAAGCATATTATGATGACTACATTCATCAAATTATTCTGGTGGATGATAATAGCACTGATCAAACCAGGGCCGTAATCGAACAGTTAGCTGAAAAAGATCATCGAATTACATTGATTGCTCGTACGCCACCCAATGGTGTTGGACGTGCTATCCGTGAGGGTTATGCGGCGGCGACGGGTGCGTATGTATTGTCGATGGATTGCGATTTTCAGCATCTTTTACCGGAGCTGGAAGATATGTTTGACGCTATCGTTGATGGAAGTGACGCGGCTGTAGGCAGCAGATTTTCGCGCCACAGCTTGTTGATCAACTATCCGTTTGGAAAAATTCTCGCCAATCGAGGATTTCATGTTTTGTTCAGTTTGATTTTCAGAACGGCTCGGCGGGACCTTACCAACAATTTGAAGTTGATGCGAAGCGAGTTAGCGCACGCAATGGTGCTCAAGGAACCTTGGTTTGCGGTGAACGCGGAAACCGGTCTGCAGCTCGCACTGATGGATTGTCAATTGAAAGAGGTGCCCGTCTCCTGGGTCAATAGGACTTTTGATATGGGGCAATCGACGTTTCGGGTTCTCAAGGCTGGAGGTGGATACGCACGGGTATTGTGGCGACTATTTTGTGAAACGCGGTTTGGAACTAATAAGATCGAAACTCCGGACTTAAGTGGGTAAAGTTGATGCGCTCATTGTATCCATGAAAGATATAGAAAGTTGTCTAGTCTGTGGCGCGGATGTTTTTCACACCCGATACGAATCGACTTTCTCAGGAACATGGGAAGACGCGGTTCCGCTTTTTCTAACCGAAAGGATTCGCGCAGTCCACGGACGGGTACTCGACTGCAAGGCATGTGGGTTCGTATTCACTAGTCCACAATTTGATCCTGACGAATACGCGAGCATTTATGAAAGCGTGGCCCAGGGCACTAAGTCAATTGCCGTAAGCCCAGCGGAAAAGGCGCGCTTCGACGATCTGGCGCGACGTGTTCGGAGGTATGTCCCACCCGGGCGATTTCTTGACCTGGGATGTGGGAAGGGTAATTTTCACCATGGTCTTAAAGATGATGATGGTTGTGGTTTCGAAATCAGTGCTCATGATGAATTGGCATTTGATGACGCGCGTCATATATATACCGGAAATTTTTCTGGGTTCGCTGGCAATGCTTTACACAGTAATTCCTTCGACTTTGTGACTGCGTGGGATGTACTAGAGCATCTGGCGGAACCAAGTGAGGTAATGGAGGGTATTGCCAAAATCTTGAGACCTGATGGTTTGTTTTTTTGTACGCTACCCAATATTTCTAGTGTAGCGGCGCGCCTTTCTGGCGGCACCTGGAATTGTTTATTGTTGGAACATCTTTGGTACTTCGATCCAAAAACGTTGAACCAATACCTTGCACGATATGGTTTTGAGCAATTGGAAATTTCCGGACTTTGGTTTCCAGCCGATGTTGGGACCATTGCAAACCGGCTCGCACAAACTTACGGTTGGTCTGCATTTCGTTTGCCAAAACTCATTGAGCGTCGGGTTTTTAGTTTGCCTATTGGTCAAATGTTTGCGGCTTATCGATGGAACGGCTAAAGCCTCTCTGTTTGTAGCTGGAATAGTAAGAGTAAACTCCTGATGAGTGTTGCCATCGTTACTGGCTCAGCTGGTTTAATTGGTTCTGAAACTGTGCGGCTGTTCGCCGGAAAAGGTTTGAAAATTGTTGGTATCGACAACGATTTGCGTAGTGTTTTTTTTGGCGAAGATGCAAGCACCGATTGGAATCGTATGGCGCTAGAGAGTTCGGTGCCAGATTACAGCCATGAATCCGTTGATATCCGTGATGAGAGCGCTATCGGGGCCATTTTCGGACGATACGGTAGAAACATAGTTTCAATCGTTCACGCGGCGGCTCAACCTTCACATGATTGGGCAGCGCGTGAGCCCCTCACGGATTTTTCTGTTAATGCTACGGGCACAATGATTTTACTCGAGGCAACCCGTAAGTATTGTCCTGATGCGACGTTTATTTTTCTCAGCACCAATAAGGTTTATGGGGACACGCCCAATCGCTTGCCCATAATCGAACAAGAACAACGTTGGGAATTGGACACCGGTCACCCGTTCGCCAAACATGGCATCGACGAATCAATGAGTATTGATCACAACATGCACAGTTTATTTGGCGTTTCGAAATCAGCCGCTGACCTGATGGTTCAGGAATACGGCAGATATTTCGGTTTAAAAACGGCGTGTTTTCGTGGGGGGTGTTTGACAGGTCCCGCTCATTCAGGCGCTGAATTACACGGTTTCCTAGCTTATCTAATGAAGTGTGCAGTTGGAGGTAAACCCTATACGGTTTTTGGCTACAAGGGCAAGCAGGTACGGGACAATATTCATGCCCACGATTTAGTCGATGCGCTATGGGAATTTCAGGAAGCGCCGCGAGTTGCAGAGGTTTATAATATGGGTGGCAGTCGCCATTCGAATTGTTCCATGCAGGAAGCGATTGAAATTTGCGAGCGCCTCACAAACCGTCCTATGTCTTATGCGTATAGTGAAGACAATCGGGCTGGAGATCACATCTGGTGGGTCAGCGACGTTCGAAAATTTCAGGGGCACTATCCAAATTGGAAATACAAATATGATCTTGAGGGAATCTTGACGGAAATCCATGATGCCATTGCTTCAGCTAATCGAACATCGGTAAGCGCTTGATCCGCACCTATTCCTTCACGACCTTAAACAAAATTTGATGACCGTGACTTTACGCCATAGTGGTGAATTCGTTGCGATTCCACCGCACCGACATTGGCTTGCCATTGACCCAAAGAGCACCAAGGCTCTCCATAATCTGGATAAGAAAGCTGCGCTGCCTGATGTGCCCACGCGTCTGGAGATGGCTTTTGAAGCAGTAATGACCGACTGGTGGATGCTTGGCAGAAGGCTTGGTGCTGAGCCGAGCGGCTACTGGGCCCATGCAACCGCATGCAGCCCGAACGCTTCGGAAATGGGCTCAGTGCTGGCTTGGGCAAGGATCGTTATGGACTGTGCTGCAGAGAGCCATCGAACTCTTGTGATATGTGATGATCCATGGCTCTACCGTCACCTTGCAATGAGGCCGGGTGTAGATGCTGGCCAACCACCATCGCTCTGGCCGATTAAATTTCGATCAGCGCTTCGCGGCATCATCTCCCGTATCCGGCATGCCTGTCGGCTGGCATTTCTCTCATGTGTTTTGAATTTGGGAGCCCGTCAGGTTCCATTGAACGGCGCGAGCCTTCTTGTGTATGGGCATCCGCAAAGCGGATCTGATGGCACTGATGCCTATTTCGGGGACCTCTTGTTTCAAACACCTGGTCTCATTCGGATACTACATGTCGATGCAAAATGGGCGACCGTCAAAAGACTTGTAAAGGATCGGCGGACCTTGAGTCTTCATGCTTGGGGGAACCCCTTCCGAGCACTACAATTGATATGGACGCGTTGGCGTCCCGCTGATGCAGAGAATAGTGACCCGTATATCTGGCTCATCCGTCGGCAGGCCGTTCTTGAAGGGGCTAATGCCCAGGCCCTAATGATTAGATGGCAGGAAGAATGTCAACGGGCATGGTTACGTGATGCCCGACCATCTGTTGTGGCTTGGCCTTGGGAGAATTTGTGCTGGGAGCGGTCTTTCGTTAAGGATGCCCGGACTGTTGGGACGCGAACAATAGGATACCAGCATGCCACTATTGGCCGTCATGCCGCGAACCAATCTCCAGAATCAAACGTGTCTGTGGATACGGAATTACCGGATCGAATTATATGCAATGGCGAAGCGAGTCGTTTGCAACTGACTAAATGGGGCATGCCAGAATCTAAAATTCAGATCGGAGGTGCGTATCGTGCGCCAAAACCGCGACGAATTTCTTGGCACCCCGAGGCGCCGATCTATGTTGCTTTGCCGATGAAGGATGCGGTGGCGATAGAAATTATTGACGCGATAAAAACGATCACGGCTGATGATCTGCAGTTTTTGATCAAGGTCCATCCAATGACGCAATTGCTATTCCCCGAAACCCATAACATGCGTCGTACACATAATCAGCTCGGCGACTTCGGGTCTTTGCGCGCTGTCGTCTATGCTGCGAGCACCGTTGGCTTAGAAGCTCTGCTTTCAGGTTTGCCAACATTGCGATTTATGCCAGCCGCTTCAATTGCCATCGATATTCTCTCGCCTCCGGCGGTTGCGCTCAAGGTTACCGCGCAGACATTGGAAACAGAGATTCGTCGAGCTGAACCGGGAGATATACCAGCCTTTGAAAATTTTTTTTCTCCTGTGGACGATGAGGTCTGGCGGGAAGTATTGGATGTAGCGGATAAATGAATTGTCATTTTGCAACAGGAGATCATCTATGACCGTCGTTGGTATTGTCCCGTGCCGTTACAATTCATCTCGGTTTCCTGGCAAGCCACTGGCGAATATTCACGGTAAACCGATGATGTGGCACGTCTTTCAACGGGCACGGGAAAGTGAGTGTTTTGATAATGTTTATATCGCAACCGACGACCTTCGCATCAAACAAACATGTGATGAACTGGGCCTCGAAGTGTTGATGACACGGGATGATCATTTCACCGGCACCGATCGGGTTGCAGAGTGTATGGGTTTGGTTGACGCGGATGTTTATGTGAACATCCAGGGCGATGAACCGATGATCGAACTCGAAGCGATTACAACTGTGACCCAAGCGCTGCTTGAATGCGATGACCCACGCGTGATGGCATCAAATGCTTACGTCCCGTTTGTCGCAACTGCTGACGTCATTGATACCAATAATGTAAAGGTCGTACTCTCTGCTAACGATCACGCGCTATTCTATTCACGTCAACCTATACCGTATCCAAAGTCTTCGACGCCGAAGTATTATCGTCAACTCGGTTTATACGCATTTCGGAAAAGTGGTTTGCAAGTCTTTGCGGAGCATGCACCGGGGCCTGCAGAGCAAGCGGAAGGTGTCGAAATGATTAGGTTTCTAGAATTTGGGTATAAGGTTCTGATGGTTGAAGTGGAAGACAATTCTATTCCGGTTGATACTGAAGCGGACCTCGCTCGCGTCGTTGAGATGATGTCGGCGGAGTCTTAAGCCTTATGCGCTTCATTAATGGTAAGTAAGTAACGACTTTTGAAATTATAATTTTGGCATTTCTTACGACAATTTTACAGGTTTTTGCCTGCCTTGGCTTTGGTGTGGCTATCATCAAGCTTCTGAGATTAGATCGAATACTTCGGCCCGGCGAGGTGTTGACATGGTCGTTCGCACTTGGCTTTGGTGTTTTAGGCTGGCTGGCTTTTTTCGTTGGCTGGGCAGGTTACTTTAGTTGGCTACCATTAGTATTATTGATCGCCTCCGGCTTGCCGTTTGTCATATTTCTCCATCGAGAATTATTATTGCTCTGTCGTTTGGCGAGAGGATGGCGGCCCGGAGGGACCGGCTTAATTCTCCTGATCGGTTTTTTATTTATTATAGCGTTTGATGTTTTGGAGGCTCTTCCTCCACCATCAGACGCCGATACCCTTGCCTATCACTTTGCCCTGCCAAAGATTTTTATCGAAAAAGGCCGAATAGAGTTTGTGCCGCGTGCCGTTGACGGTGCCGTCCCTATGTTAGTTAACATGACCTACGTGCCAGTTCTGGCACTTGGCGGCGAAAAGGCTCTTACTTTTTGGACCATGGTTTCCACATGGTTTGCGGGGGCGCTTCTGTTCTCTCTTAGCTTAAGACATCTAAGTACGCACTGGGCGCTTGCGGCAGTTCTCATTTTTCTGTCGACCCCTGCGGTGATTTACGGTGGCGGAAGCGGGCAAGTTGAGGTCCGATTAGCTATATTCGCTATGCTTTGTGCTTTCGCTGTGGGATTGGCTATAAAGACACAGGATTGGCGTTTTGCCATCGTTGCTGGGCTTACAGCAGGCTTTTTTATTGGGGGGAAATATACGGGCCTTTTGTTCGTTGCAGGTTCAGGGTGTGTAATGCTGTGTCAAAAGTCTTGGTTTAAGCACGGCGCTATAATGGCCGTCGCTGCGTTGGTGGCCGGATCGCAGTGGTACTGCTGGAATTGGGCTCATACTGGCGATCCATTTTTCCCCGTTTTGTTTGAAGTCCTGAAAGATGTTGTAAACTATCAACATTGGGATCAAAGCCATGCAAATTTTTTAAAAGAGCGATATTTCATTCTAGAAACCCCTCTCGGTAATTCACTTTTGGGGCTGATTTCCTATCCATTCTTGGCTACGATTTCGCCTTTCAGTCAGTTTGACTCGGGCCGGACTGGACTCGGACCATTTCTGTTTTTACTTCTTCCGTTTGTTCTTATTTCCGTTTTCGTCTATCGATCACGTATTTTGCGCCACCCCCTATTCCCGATAGTTATGATTGCATTGCTGTATTACGTATTATGGTTTTTGTCCGGTAGTTCGCAAAAAATTCGGCATATTCTACCGATATACCCGGTCGCACTGATTTGTTTTTTGGTTGCCGCGCAACGTCTAGCAGGCCTCTGGCAGCTTAGGGCCATTGAGAGTATCGCTGGTTTAACTATCGTTATTCATCTGGCGGCTTTATTCATGTTCTCAATTAATGCAGCGCGGTTTGTGTTAACAAATGAAACAGCGAACCAATATTTGAGCCGAACGGTAATTGGATATGACACTGTACGCTGGGCCAACTCTAATTTGGGGGCAAAAGACCGGTTGTATACACCATTTCGACAGACCCTTTATTATCTCGACGTCCCTTATTTCTTTGCCATTTCTACTACACAAAAACAGATTGAAATGCGCGAACAATATACAGATACCCAAAAGTTTGCCCAACAAGCTAAAGAACAGGGTATTAGCCACATATTAGTTCCCACTCCACTCGCAAAGCTACAGCCGGGTTACTTTGGCAAGCTTCTTGAAAAAGGTTGTATATTGCCAACAAAAATAATACCGATTGTCCGATTTCCATCTCGAACACTTCGGAGTTTTTTCAACGAGCACAATGTCGAAGCCACTGTTTATAAGTTTATACCTAAACCATGTTTGTGATTTCAATATTTAAAAAAGCCAAAATAACTCACCTGTCTAATTATCCGGTGTTAGTTTGTATATGGAGCATCGCCGTTTTGACAGCTTACTACGGATTTAATTCTGATTATTATATAAATAATATAATGAAGTTTTCGTCATTTTTTACATCATTATTTTACACCTGAATTTATGGCTGTCATCATAAACATCGTTTTTGTATTAAGCTTCTTGATCGCAACAGTAGCCTGTGGTCTGCAGTTTACTCTACGGTTGAATAATCGCATAGCCTTGCCTCCAGTGGAATGGCTATTGACGGGATTTGGCGTTGGGGCGCTAGGCTTAGCTTTTATCATATGGGCTATCGGCCTGTTTTCTTACTCTCCTATTTCTATGTGGCTAATATGTGGATTTTGGAGTGTGGGAGCAATTTTCAGCATATATGATCTCCAAGAAAAACTTAAAGTTGTTTTTCGCGATTGGCAAAAGCCAGAAATTCACTGGCTGGGCTGGGTCGCGATAAGCGCAATTGTTGTGACCACTTTGTTTGCTGGTTTGGCGCCACCGGCTGATTACGATGGCTTAAATTACCATCTCCTTTTGCCGCGAAGAGATCTCGAGTTTGGGAGAATATTGACCATTCCTAATGACCGAGTTTTTGATGCGTTTCCGGCCCTTGCTGAGATGCATTTTCGCCTTGCCTTGGCAACCGTTGGTGATCGATCGGCACAGATGATACATGGCTTATTTGGTTTGGCGGCGAGTGTTTCTACTTATGCGCTTGTGCGGAGATTATCGGGTTCCACTACAAGTGGCCTTTTAGCAGCCGTGATGTTTCTCGCAATAAAAATAGTCGCTTGGGAAGCAGGCACAACACACAATGAGCTCTATCTTGCCTTCTATTTTACCGTTGCCCTATTGCTCTACTTAGCTTGGCGGGAGATTGGAGGGACGCGACTGATTGTGCTCGCTGGCATAGTGATTGGGGCCTTATGCCATGTAAAGTATCATGGCATCGTACTAGCAGTAACGTTAATACCCGTGATGGCTTACGACGTTGTGAAAAACAACCGAAGGGCAATAGAGCCAATATTGGGGATATGTACGTCTATTCTTGTATTTAGTCCGCTACTAATTCGAAATACACTTTTTTTTGGCAATCCTGTCGCGCCATTGTTCGGCAGATATTTCACTAGTAGTGACCCAGCAACGCAAATGGAGTTCCGGCAATCGGATGATAACTTTCTGGAGGCCTTGGTAAATTTTGTCCTTTCACCCGTAGATATGTTTATTTTTGGCGGCGTTGGATATGATGGACACGTTTTCGGGGCTCCATACATCTTTATTTTCGCTCCCCTCATTATTTTTTTCTGGCGTAGGTTAAGGAATCAGTGGCCGATATTTAGTGTCCTCGCTATTTATTATGTCTTGTGGTTTGTTTTAATGTTTAGGGTGTCGCGCTTTCTAATTCCGATATTTCCAATTTTGGCGGCGTACGCTGGTATGAGCGCTCTCTGGTTTTGGAATGCAGTCCAAGGCCAGTTTTTTTTGCGATCGACGGCGCTGTGTTTATTCGCCATTTTGAGCGTTAACCAATTGATGTTTATTGGGGTATATTCCGGACTTAGAATGGCCCCAGCTTCAGGGCTCATTAAGGAAGAAACATACTTGATGAGCACACCTTCGCAGAACACGACTTACCTGCCCGCATGCCGTTTTATTGAGAAGCACCTTGGCTCTGGTCAGCTTTACTTGTCGATTGGTACGATGCGATCGTATTATTGCCCACAGAGTACTGCAATTTTTGATCTTTTTGATGACGAGCGTGAAAAGTGGCGGCGGCGACCTCGACCATTTCCAAAAATGAGTGCCAAGGAATTATCCAAGCGTATCAACTCTGAGGGTATTGCGTTGGTGTTTGTTGCGTCATCCATGAGACAATGGTCCCCAGATGAAAAAGTGTGGACGATTTCAGCGCCAAATTTGCTTTCACACCGGTTCTGGCCCACCTTGGCGCCTGCGCTTGATGGCATCAAACCAGTTTTTCAGTCGCGTGATGCGCGGGTATTCGATGCGAAAGAAGTAAGCGCACGGTTAGCTTCATTGCCTGGGGAAAAATAAAAACAAAGCTTGGAGCCTGCTACTCAGATTAATTGCGATTTTTGCCTGATTAGAATAAAAACAACACTTTATGTTATGGCGTCTTGATACGACGCTCCATTTCTATCCGGCGAGGCTCATGATAACCAAAAAATCTTTACCGCAGACGCTGACCATCATTATTCCAGCCTACAATGAGGTTCATACGATCGAAGAATGTGTCCGGCGGGTCATTGCTGCGTCGAAGCGCGGTCTTGAGTTTGACATTGTCATTTCCGATAATGTTTCAACCGACGGCACGCGAGAGCTACTCGAAAAATTTGATGATCCGCGTATCAAAGTCGTGATGAGAGATAAGCATTCTGGTAAGGGGGCGAATATACGTACCGCATTGGAACATGCGCATGGTGACATTATTCTGTGGCAGGATGCCGATCTTGAATACAACCCTGAAGATTATGAAGATATTTTAAAGCCATTTTTTATAAATGCCGATGTGGTGTATGGCTCCCGCCTAACTGGTGCAAAATATTATCGTGTTTACGGCACACCAAATTTTATCGCTAATAAGATTTTAACGTGGACAGCAAATATTTTATTTAATCGTATTTTTTCTGATATTGAGACTGCAACAAAGGCATTCCGCCGGGATGTGATCAAGTCAATGGATCTAACATCGGAAGGCTTTGAAATTGAACCCGAAGTCACCGCAAAAATATGCCGAAATCCAAATATCGCTGTTTTTGAAGTTCCCGTGTCGCATGCTGCGCGCGGATACGACGAGGGTAAAAAAGTTCGATGGTGGCATTTTTTCACGAGCATATGGGCTCTGATAAAATGGCGGATTATAAGCTAAGTTATGTGTTTTAACATTCAACTCATTCGACCGTCTTCCGCCCCATTCTTTTATCTCCTTTAGCCCTTCAAAGCATTTCTGAATGACCGACATACCAATCCTCTCGATCATCATTCCCGCTTATAACGAGGAAAAGACGGTATTGGCACTCTTGGAGCGAGTGAACGGGCAGTCTGTGGATGGTATTGATTTAGAGATCATCGTTGTCAATGATGGCTCTGCAGATAACACCTTGGCTTTATTAGAATCTCATCCAAATCTTTATACAAAATTGGTGAGTCTCGAAAAGAATAGCGGGAAAGGTGCTGCAGTAAAGGCTGGCCTGGAGGCCGCGCGTGGTGAATTTATATTGTTTCAGGATGCCGACCTTGAATACGACCCGGCGGAATATGGCATCATGTGTGAACCGATATTAAAGTACGGTGCGGAAATTGTCATGGGCAGCCGATTTATGGCGCCACGTATGACTCGGGTCGCATATTTTTGGAATAAGGTTGGGAACAGGGTGATTACCTTTTTTTTCAACCTACTAAACAATACGACCTTCTCCGATATTTATTCGTGCTACTTACTTTTCCGTCGGGATCTCCTGCGGTTGGAAAAACTCAAGACTGTTGGTTGGGAACAGCATGCTGAAATTTTGTCTCTGATTGTTAATCGCACGACTGTCATTTATGAAGTACCCATCAGCTATCATGGGCGGAGCAAAAAAGAGGGAAAGAAAATACGGGCCTATCATGTTATTCCAGTGCTTTGGACAATCGCTGTCCGGCGTTTTTTCAGATGAATGCCCCCCATTGGTAATGGTTTTAGCAGACCCAGCCACCGGTGTCACTTATGAGGGCCGTGACCTTGAAGCGCTTTCGACGGTGCGTCGATATCGGGAATGGATTATTGATCATTTCCGGCCGTTTTTAAGCGGGAATGCCGTTGAGTTCGGCGCGGGCACAGGCAATTTTGCACAACATATTTTTGATCATGTAACGATCCTTGACCTCGTTGAGCCTTCCCCCAACCTTGTCGCCCATTTGAGAGAACGCTTTCACAGCAAGTCAAATGTTACTGTGATAGACGGAACACTGGAACATGTCGTTCGAAATATGAAAGACGCCCAATATGAATGTATCTTAATGGTCAATGTATTGGAACATATTGAGAATGACATTGATGCGGTGCGTGAATGCTACCGGATACTTAAACCAGGTGGCCGTTTACTTATACTCGTACCCGCATTGCCATTCCTCTACAGTGAACTAGACCGATTGGTTGGTCATTTTCGGCGTTACGATAAATCGGGATTGCATGCGGTTTTGGAAAGTGGCGGCATGACGTTGAACAAGCTCTGCTACTTCGATTTCTTAGGAATTTGGCCTTGGTGGGTTCTGAATACACTTGGTGGCGCAACAGCCTTTAATGCGACCTTAGTAAAAATTTATGATGCGGTGTTCGTACCAGTTTCCCGTTTTATCGAATGCTGGCGCCCACCACCAATTGGCAAGAGTTTAGTCGCAATCGCCTCGCGGCCCGAGGTTTGAGCAAAGAGTTTCACACGGATTAGTGAAGCCTGAGGACACCAGACATCGTGCAAAATAAAAAATTGATCTTGTTCGATTTGGACGGAGTGATCATCGATTCACGAAATAACATGGAGTCAGCCTGGCAAGCTGTGCGCGCAGAAACTGGGACTGATGTTTCATTTGACGATTATTTTGCGCTGATTGGGCGAGCCTTTCCCGACATTATGTCTCGTCTTGGAATTGATGATGATATGGCAAAGCAGGCTGAAACGGTTTTTCGGACAGCTTCCATGAAAAATATTTCCCTGATTGGATTTTTTGATGGTGTATCGACAACTCTATGTAAGCTTCACGAGGCCGGATTAAAAATGGGCGTGGTGACATCCAAAGATAAGCTGCGCACTAACGCGATTTTAGCGATGTTGCCGGTTGAATTTATCACTGTTCAAACACCAAACGATCAATTTCGAGCAAAGCCATCGCCAGATCATTTGATGGCGGCTATGGCAGCAGGGCAAACGGACCCAATCGATAGTTTGTATGTTGGCGATATGGACTCCGATTCCGAAGCTGCTGTACGAGCAGGCGTTGACTATTTACATGCGGAATGGGGATATGGGTCAAGGCCTAGTTCAGAAACTCGTGCGCTATCTAAATTTGTAGACCTTCCATCTTACTTGGGCGTTCGGTAAAACTCTTCTCGTAAAACCTCGTCAAAGTTGACGGAAAGAAGAAGGGTTCGACAGGAGCAAGTCATGAAGTCAATCATTCTATGCGGAGGGCAGGGAACGCGGATTCGTGGTGTTGACGACAACGTTCCGAAACCCATGATTCCCATTGGGCAATTGCCAATCCTCTGGCATATTATGAAGTCATATGCTGCTGCGGGGCACCAGGAATTCGTCCTTTGCCTTGGTTACAAATCTCACGTTATCAAAGAATTTTTCATTAATTACGACGCCTTTACAGCAGATTTCACGATTTCGTTGGGAAGACGAAAAGAAATCGAATTTCACAGCGACGTTCCGGAGAGCAATTGGCGCGTTACTTTGGCAGAAACGGGCCTTGACGCAATGACTGGCGCGCGGATTAGCCGGGTTCGAAAGTATATAGGCGACGAGAATTTTATGATCACATACGGTGATGGGCTCAGTAATGTTAATTTCGATGAACTGATCAATTTCCATCGATTGCACGGAAAAATTGTTACCGTGACCGGAGTTCGGCCACCAGGTCGCTTTGGTGAAATGGAAATCGACGATTCCGGCTTGATTACCGAATTTAATGAAAAACCTCAAGCTACTGGAGGCCGAATTTCCGGAGGCTTCTTTGTGTGTAGTCCTAGGTTATTTGATTATTTGGATGATTATGAGGGTCTAGTTTTTGAACAAGAACCAATGCGCCAATTGGTGTCGGATCAACAGATTATGGTCTACAAACATGATGGATTTTGGCAATGTATGGATACGTTTAGAGATTACCAGATGCTAAACCGCCTCTGGAATGCAAACAAAGCGCCTTGGAAAACCTGGGCGTGAAAGTTGATTTACACGGAGTATTTTCCGGTCGCAGGGTGCTAGTGACCGGGCATACTGGCTTTAAAGGGTCTTGGTTAAGCCTCTGGTTATCCGAGCTTGGGGCAGAAGTCACCGGTTTCGCATTGGCGCCAGAATACTCTTCTTCGCACTTTGAGGTTCTGGAACTTGATCGTCGCGTCAAACATGTTGAGGGTGATCTGCGCGATGCAGGTTCATTTCAGGCCGCTTTTGATAAAGCTCAACCGGAGGTCGTTTTTCACTTGGCGGCTCAGGCGCTGGTGCGCCGTTCCTATGATGATCCAAAAGCGACTATCGACACAAACGTTACGGGTTCTGTCAATGTGCTGGAGGCCGTTCGCGCCTCCAACGATGTAAAAAGCTTGGTCTTCGTCACATCTGACAAATGTTATCTCAACAAGGAATGGGTTTGGGGTTATCGTGAGAATGATGAGTTAGGAGGTCATGACCCATATAGCGCGTCAAAGGCGGCGGCAGAAATGGTTTTTAAGGCGTACGACCATTCGTTTTTTAAGGCCATGCCTGAACTAGGCGTAGCGACGGTTCGTGCTGGTAACGTTATCGGTGGCGGAGATTGGGCTGAAGACAGGATTGTTCCTGATTGCATTCGC
>MDSW01191846.1_pt1 | contig 32201 bp, 28 predicted proteins | sample 811171 | NCBI WGS metagenome assembly MDSW01 (sample SAMN05326641, study PRJNA326480) | marine metagenome | isolation source: seawater | place: Atlantic Ocean: North West | collected 2012 | reverse complement strand
TCGATGGGCCAGGTGGACCGCTCTTCTTTGGTGGGCCACCTTTCGATGGACCGGGTGGACCGCTTCTCTTTGGTGGGCCGCCTTTCGATGGGCCAGGTGGACCGCTCTTCTTTGGTGGGCCACCTTTCGATGGACCAGGTGGACCGCTTCTCTTTGGTGGGCCACGGCGTGGAGATTCAACAACTTCTTCTTCGTCTTCAAACATTGCACCACAATGAGGGCATTCATTATCTGTTTCTTTGACCAAACCATCACAGATTTCGCAAGCGAACATTTCAACATCATCATCTTGAGAATCATCACCATCAAGTGTCTCAACCTCACCGTCTTTCGAACGGAATATCTTCAGTTCGGTCGTCAGGTCAAAGCCTTTCAAGGCCACTTCGGTTTCGATGGCATGTTGAAATGCTTGTTTAAGGTCTTCAGGAGTATCGAGAACTCGGCCGTCATCAACATAGGTTACATTGACGCTTAAGACATCAGCAGCGACCTTGGCTTGCGGTGTTTCAACAGCAACCCCCCTCTTTCGAGCAACTCGGCGTACTGCAACTTCACACATTCTTCGGAGCAAGGCTTCATTCGGTGCATCTTGCGGTGCTTGTCCCAATGCACCTGCTATGACATCTTGAGCAGGGTTACTGGCTTCATTACCTCTCAAGTGAGAAGGTAATTCTGCTCCCAGAGAGGCCAAGACATTTCCCGCTGGTGTTTGATTCATGTTGAGCCATTGATTTCGGCGTTCGTCTTTCATGGCTCGTTCAGCTTCAGCCAAACGATTGACCATAGCATCGGTAGGTGATGCTGATGGATTGTTAGCAACAACTGTTCCACCTGGCGTATGTGCGGAGATGTTACTCACTGGTTTTTGAGGCATTGCACCGCTTGCAAGAGGTGGGCCACGCGCTTGTGGTGGTCGATCAGATTGAACATTTGGAAGCACGTTATTCCCCTGTTGAGGCATTCCTTGAGGTGGGAATTGGCCCATTTGGTTCGGAGGGATATTTTGAGGAGGGAACTGTCCCATTTGGTTCGGAGGAATGTTTTGAGGCGGGAATTGGCCTGGAGGAATATTTGGTTGTTGCTGAATACCCATAGCAATTTGTTGAAGAACTTCTGGTGGGATGTGGGTGTTTCCGCCCATAGTCATGTCTCGTTGCTGTCGAACAGCCTCACCCGAAACAACACCAAAATTACGACCACCGGATACTTCTTGGCCACTTAGACCGATTGAATTAGGATTTGTGAAACCACCAGCTCGAGACATCTCTTGCCGAGCACCGCATTCAGGGCAAAATATACTGTCATCTGGAATCTGTTCTGTACAAGAGCCACAGTCCACGATACCCACCCCGAGGTTTGGGGCTCGCATAACCCCGCCTAAAGGCTTACGACGGATTACCGCAGTTAACGGGGAAAAAATATCGACTTCTTATTCGCCAAGCCAAACAAAAACCCTTCGCGAGTATCGAGTAAAGAATCGCAGTAGAGATGAATACTCAAATGTGCTAATTGCCAATTCCATCCGCCCACAGGGTCAAGAAGAGAGAGTAGTTCCGCTCAATTGAGGGGATGAAATGGCGGTACTCATCAATGAAAAAATCGATGCACTGCTTGAGTCAACTTCACGTTCATTTTATCCTACGCTCAAATATCTTCCAAAAAAAATACGCGGCCAAATTGGACTGCTCTATCTTCTTGCCCGAGTCGCAGATACCATCGCAGATTCAAAGCATGGTGAAACGGATGTTCTTCTGAAACTTCTCCAAGACTACAATGATGTTGCTCAAGGCAAGAGTTCTTCTCTTCCAGATTTGACCGGCCTTGCAGAAATTCAAACGAACAAAAACGAGGCTGAACTGCTTCGTAATGTCGAAGATGTTGTGGCGGGTCTTGAAGTCTATAGTAAAACGGACCAAGCGCTTATGCTCGAGTGTCTCGAGACTATTGTAAGTGGCCAAATACTCGACCTGGAACGGTTTGGAACAGCCAACGAAGGCGGGAATATTTCTGCACTACATTCCGATGAAGAGATGGACGATTATACATTTAGAGTTGCAGGCTCAGTGGGAGTTTTTTGGAGCAAAATGTCTCTTGAACACCTCATCTCCCTACCACCTGAAAAAGAAAAGAAGTTTTTCGAAAAGGGGATCCGGTTTGGTAAATCACTGCAAATGATCAACATTCTCAGAGACATCCCTGAAGACTTGCGTTTTGGTCGGTGCTATATCCCAAAAGAGGCACTGAACAGGTACAATCTCAAACCAGAGGATTTGATGGATGAAAAAAATCTCGATGCGTTCCGACCTTTATACGATGAATACCTTGACTTGACAAATCAACATCTTGAGGCTGCGGTAGAATACATTAAGATGTTGCCAGAAAAACAATTGCGTCTCAAAGCGTCTTGTATGCTCCCTGTGCTCATTGGACAAAGAACGGTTACCTTGTTGCGAACCGGAAATATTTTGAATTCAGAAGAACGAATAAAAGTCACTCGAGATGAAATCAAATCATACGCTCGAAAACTGCCTCGAGCGTTATTAATTCCAGGCGGAGTAAGTCGTCTTCTCGAGAAAAATAAAAACGTTTGAGAATAAATTCAAGTGGGCAATTAAGGGCAGAACTCAAAAAGGGTGAGGTGTGAGCACTGTTTGGTCACGATGTTGGAGCGCCGAAAACCTCTGGAATTGCTTTTCCCTCTGAAAGGGAACGCAACAACAAGAGAAGAGGGTTCAGAACAGAAGAGTATGACCACCCTTGACCACCTTCGTGCAGGTGTTATGCTCGCTCGAGATGCTGTGAAAGCAGTGAGTCTTACAGCAATGGAAGCACTTCGTGAAGGTGCTACCTTCATCGGCATAGTCGGTGAGACCAATGAACTGGTTGACCCTTTCTCACATCTTGATGCCCCAATTTGGTCTGAGCGTCCACCTCAAGAATTGACAAAATTGGCCTTCCGCTACTGTGAAGAACTTACGATTCGTGAAGCAGGAAACTTCTATCATTCGTTCAAATATCTCCCTGATGAACAACGTCATGCCATGTGCGCAGTCTATGCTTTTTGTCGAAGAGCAGATGATATCGCTGATGGCGATTGGGCAGACCGATTCCCTGGCAGCATGGGCGAAACAGATCCTGAAGCTGTTGCTTATCGAGAACAACTTGAAAGTCTGCAAGACCAAGGAACGATTCTCGACCCAGAGGCATACTTGAACAAAATCACGCAATTGTTCTTCTTCCGTAAAAAACTCTCAACATGCTATTCTGAAGTATATTCTACAGACCCGGTCTTCCTTGCATTGAAAGAAACCGTCGAACGATATTCTATTCCCCGGGAAGTCTTCGATGATTTGATTTCGGGTATGGAAGATGACCTTTACAATAACCGCTATCGCAGTTTTGATGAATTGTATGTGTATTGTTACCGTGTTGCATCCGTTGTTGGATTGATGTGCATCGAAATTTACGGCTATGAAGACCCTCGGGCAAAGAAATTCGCTGAATCATGGGGCATATTCATGCAACTTACCAATGTCTTGAGAGATGTTGGTGAAGACATTGAACGAGACCGTGTCTATCTTCCCCTCAATGAACTTGAATCCAATGGAATCATTGAAAGTGAACTTGCTGGAAAAGTTGTCCTCAACAAACATTGGGAACCATACTGCAGAGAATACGCACGAAGAGCACGAACATATCTTGCTGAGGCACGACAACTACTCCCTTTACTTCCTCGAAGAACACGCTATTCTCCTGCCGCAATGATTGCGTTTTATGACAAAATTCTTCGACAGATTGAACGACAGCAAGGAGACGTTTTCACCAAGAGAGTTAAACTAAACAAAGTTCAGAAAATCAGTTTGGCGGCAGCAGTTTACATTCGCCACAGGCTTCTCCCTGCATTCCTCGACCCTGTATGGTCCGGTCTTGCTCGTTTTGGACTGTTGCCTGCTGTTTGATCAGATTGGGCAAGTCGAATGTCCCATCAATTTGTAAAATGGACAGAAGCCAAAGGCGGATGTTAATACGCCCCAGCAGCCAACGACAAGCAATAGAATGTCCCAATCAATACTTGCGGCATAGTCAACAACAACCATACCCAAACCAGCAGAGACTCGAACTAAACGATCAGTAATACTTAGATTCATAATTTCAACTCTTGTTAAATTGAGATTATATCGGACTACATATAAAGCCCTGTTTTCTTCGATTAAACGGAAGAAAGGCACTTTTTATAATTCAAACGGTCCGAGTGAACGCTTGAATGCCGGTGATATAACGCCCGAGAATCAAGTTGTGAATATCGTGCGTCCCTTCATATGTTTTTACCGATTCAAGATTTGCCATGTGGCGCATTACTGGATATTCATCGAGAATCCCATTTGCCCCATGAATGTCTCGAGCAACCCGGGCGATCTCCAGGGCAATGTCGACATTGTTCATTTTTGCGAGAGAGATTTGTTCGTTAAACCAAGTTCCTTCATCCTTCTTTCGTCCAAGATGGTAGGCGAGGAGTTGTCCCTTGGTAATTTCACGAAGCATCCAGGCTAATTTGTTTTGAACCAATTGGTATGAAGCAATAGGGTGGTCGAACTGAATACGGGAAAGAGCATAGGTTTTGGCACTGTGGAAACACGACATAGCTGCTCCTAATGCACCCCAAGAAATTCCAAACCGTGCATTATTGAGGCACGAAAATGGTCCTCTAAGTCCTTTGACATCTGGTAGCATTCTGTCTTTTGGAATTTTACAATCTTGGAATACTAATTCACTGGTGACCGATGCTTTGAGAGAGTGTTTTCCTTTCATTTCAGGAGCAGTGAAGCCTTCATCATCTTTTTCGACGATAAAACCGCGAATGACACCATCGAGTTTTGCCCAAACAACTGCTACATCAGCAATGGTTCCGTTTGTAATCCACATCTTTGCTCCATTCAAGAGGTAGTGGTCCCCTTTGTCTTCTGCTTTGGTAATCATGTCGCCAGGATTTGAACCGTAATCTGGTTCAGTTAATCCAAAGCAACCAATCCATTCTCCAGAAGTCATCTTAGGCAAATAGTAATTCTTTTGCTCTTCTGAACCGAAATCCCAAATTGGGTACATGGCGAGTGAACCTTGAACCGAAGCAAATGAGCGGAGACCCGAATCTCCACGTTCGAGTTCTTGGCAAATCAGACCGTAAGCAACATAGGAAAGTCCCGGGCATCCATAGCCCTTCAATGGAGCGCCAAGCACACCCATCTCCCCAAGAGCAACACGCCATTCATCCAAGAAAATTCCTTCAGCACAAGCATGTTCGATTTTTGGGAGAACTTCTTCATCCACCCAATCACGAACCATGTCTCGAATCATGATTTCTTCTTCTGTAAGCAAACTTTCGATATCGTAGAAATCTAATCCTTCGTAAGGCTCCATACTACCCTCTCATGTGGTGGTCTGCTCGGGGCTTCAAGAACCTAACCCTCTCAACCGTAGAGGAAAGGGTTCATTTCTTCTTCAAACCACGCCATTTGTAGTACTTGTTTTGAAGGAACGGACTGTTCATGTAAATAAGCCCTAAGATGACACCTGGGACCGAAATAACAACGACGACACCAATGACCATAGGCACGAGCCCGACTTCGACCTCTTCCTCAAAGGAGCCAAACGAAACAATATTTCCAAACGAGGTGACGATGAAGCCTTCTTGATGGGCATTTTCCCATATCACCTCGATTGAACGTCCGGAGACCACTGGGTCCCATTCTGTCGCATCAGTAGAGACAATTTGAGCAAATGCTTCGGAGATTAACGGCTGATGACGAATGGTTGAGAAAGGTGCCAAATGAATCAGTGTAGTACCATCGTGCCCCCGTGAAACTGCGGTGAAATCACCTTCTGGCATAGACATCGACCTGATGTCTTTCGTGGTAGATTCACTTACATCTATCGTGTCCAAACGAATCGTTTGGGTTTTCAGGCCACTGGCGAATCCTGTGCATTCATTCAAAGTAGGGTCTGCACAGTCAACACCAATCCAAGTTTCTCCACCGGTGCCGGAAAGGAATGTGAGTTGATGGTTGGTGGAGAGGACAGCAAGACCATCGTTCAATGTTGCAACAACACAAATATTTTCATTGCGATGACAGGAAATGTCACTGATTGCTGAACTTCGAGTATCGGTGATTGCTTCCATGCCTGTACCTCCAGAATATTTCCAAAGTGTGCCGTCTGAAGCACCGAAGTAGGCATAATCTCCTGCAGGCCGCCATTCTACAGCAGTCATGTTAAGCCCCGCAATTCCACCAGAACCATTTACTGTTGTGATAGCATGATTTTCTGTTGAATATCGAAGTGCTACTCCCATATCACCAGTGATGAGCGCAGTTTCGCCTCGTGGGTGCCAAGACACATCTTGAAGTGCAGCATTTCGTGCAGTATTGAGCTCGATATCTTGGCTACGGTCTTCAGCGTGAAAAGCGGAAACAAGATGTGCATAGCCCTCTTCTCCAACCATCAGCACTGACAAGCCATTTGGCGATACTTTGCCCGCATGAATACCAATGTCAGAATCTTCCAATGTATCAACTAAGGTCAGTTTGATGACCGATTTCGGCTCCGCAGGCACAGCCGGCAAGAGGAGAATGAGCAGGCAGATGCCTAGGATAATGTGCCCTCGCATGATTTGCCCAATGCCAACTACAAAAAAACCCCTCCTACTCAACCGAAGAGGATTATCTCATTCCTCTCGACGGTGAGCCTTATGGCAAAGAGGCGCTTCGCCGATGTATGGAGCGATTCGCAGTCAAGCGCGGTTTAGAGAAAAAAATTGGTGGAAATGCAGGTCTTGCACGTATTGCAACCACATATTTTGATGATATTCAAGTGGATGCTGAAGGTGTTTTCACCGGTTCATTCGCTATCCTCACTCGCATCACTGGAGAATTCGGCTCTGATGGAAAACTTGTAGTCGATGTCGAGCAAATGAAGGGAGACGACCTCAATGCATTCCTATCCGCCGAAGGTGGTCGAGAAAAGGCAATGGAGTCTCGAAAGAAGTGGTCATCCTTCCTCGATGAAGTCACTGGTTATTCACCCAAACAACGTGGTGATAAGGCCAAAGAAGACGCGAAGAAATTCTCGAAAGCAAAATCGGCGATTAAAATGGCACACAAAATGATGGAAATGAGTAAGAGTATCGACCAAGAAACCATCGACACTGCCAATGCCATGATTGCTGAATTGCAAACTATGATTGATTCTGGAACTCCTCCTTCTGAAGGAAAAGTAAAGAAACTTAACGATTTAATTTGAAGAAAGTGGTAACATGGGCATCGATTCAGTTCTCGAATCCTTTGTCGAAGATAATCCTCGTATTCTCGAATTAAATTCAGAACAACAACGTCGCCTTGCATTGATGGTCGGACAAGTTGATGAAACCGTTGGTATCGACCATTTAGTCAACTGCTTAGCAGAAAATACCAGCATGGCCGGCGATGGCGTAATACGATGTTATGTTGGATTTGAACCGTCAGGAAAAGCTCACATCGGCTGGAAAGTTCTCTCACTTCAACTTCGCCGAATGCTAGAAGCAGAGACCAATGTGCTCATATTTTTGGCCGACTGGCACGCTTGGGTCAATGACAAATTTGATGGCGTCATGGAAGATATTCAAACCACTGCAACCTATATGGAAGAAACCTTCCGAGCACTCTTAGGCCATCCTGAAGAAGGTGATGGCCCAGGACAACTGCGCTTTATCTGGGCTTCTGAAATCATGGACTCGGGAGATTATTGGGCTCGAGTTCTTCGATGCTCAAAGGGCGCAACACTGGCAAAGGTTCGCAAGACTTTCACGATTATGGGGCGGGATGAGGCATCTTCTGACCACGACCTTTCCAAGTTTTATTACCCAGCAATGCAAGCGAGTGATATCTTTGAAATGAACATCGATGTGGCTCTTGGAGGTATGGACCAACGTAAAGCGCACATGTTCATGCGAGATGTTGCCACCCGTTGGAATTGGAAAAAACCTACCTGCCTTCACACTCCAATCCTTTCTTCCCTCAAAGCAACAGGAGTACGTATGGAGAGTTTTGATCACAAAATGAGTAAATCAGACCCTTCAGGTGCCATCTTGCTACATGATGAAGCCAAAGCACTCCGCAAGAAAATGCAAAAGCATGCCTACTTGAATCCAGAAGACCCTCACTCTCCAGTGTATGAACTGGCTCAACATGTTGTGCTACCAGAATGGGGAGAAATAATCGTCACTCCAAATCCAAAGTTTGGTGAACCTTCGACATGGAAGGACCTTGATGCTTTCAAAGCCGCTGTCACTGATGGTACAGTTCACCCACTTGACGCAAAACTGGGTGTTGCGGACGGTATTAGCCGAGGTTTGCAAAGTATCTCTGAGCATTTCGAGAAGCACCCTGAAACGCTTGAAGCGGTGACAGCTCTACGAAAGTGATTCTTGCTTTGATAAATCAAGTAGTATTGGTTTGTTGTGTGAAAATCCTTCTTCAACACTGTGAGCCTGAAGATAAATCATTCTTCGTGTATCACGAATGAAATCACGGTTAATCAACGGGTCAACGGCTACAACTGCATTGAGAGTCAAGTTTTCACCCTTGGAAAAGTGTCCAACATATTCATCGAACACGACGACTTGGAAACTTTCACCGTTTGCAGCCATGCCATTTTCCAACATGTCTGGAGAAACAACTTCGAGGTATTGTACATCTTCATAGTAATTCTCTTCTGCAACCATTGAAACATCTGTTGGGTCTTTATGATAGGACTTGGGTTTCTTTGATTCCATATTTGATATGATGACATCGAGGCAAGTTCGGCAATATTTGATTTTTTCTCGAGGGCGAGCTAAGCGTTCTTGAATCGTCCACTTTGAATCGCAATCATTGCATTTGTGAACACTCGTTTTGAGCCAGCCGATTATTGGGCTTGTCGAGACAACGATAGCATCGAATGAGAGTAATCTTGTGCGGTCTCGCATACGTAATTGACTCATTTCATAGGCTCGGTCATCGGGTAAATTGACGACACGGATAACTGGACGTGTCGCCATGTTACGATTAGAATATTGTTCTTTGAGAACCTGATTACCGCACAGGAGTGTCTCTGTCATGTTTTCTGAGAACTTGACATGGAGGGCATCGTATGTTATCAAATCCTCCCATTCGACTTCAAAACCAAAGACGGGGTCGCCATTTCCCGGAAGTGAATCAAGGTCGTTTTTGTAGGTTTCACTCTCAAACAAGAGCCTCCATGCTTCGAGGGTCTTCTGGGAGTCAATTGGTGGTTCGGTAGGAGATTTTCGCTTCATGGATTCTATCGGCGAAGCGTGGCGGTTAAGAAAGGTTTTCATTTGTCGTCAAATACTTACATTCCTCCTTTCATTCCAGAACGATGCATGGGTGAAAGATGGGGCCACGAAAAGATGGGCAAACGTTCAAGAATGTCTTTGAGGTGGTTGAGATATCCGTAAGGAGTGTCTCTACTATGGTCAATATTCTCGTCCTCGTAAAACAAGTGCCTGACACCAATGCTCGTATCGTTCTCTCGGGCGACCGGGTAGACCTTTCTGCAGTCAAAAAAGTAATGAGTCCTTATGATGAATTCGCTGTTGAAACCGCATTACAACACCGTGAAGCAAGCGGTGGAGAAGTTACGGCGATTACGGTCGGCGGCGCTGGTGCAGATAAGGTATTGAAAGATGCAAAAGCGATTGGAGTCGATCATATTGTTCGAGTCGACTGTGATGCTCAACTTGATTCAAATGCCCTTCAAACCATGCTTGCATCTGTAGTCTCAAACCTTGGAGCAGATGTTGTGTATTGCGGCAAATCCGCTGCCGATACCGGTGCTGGTTCTACTGGTCCTGGTTTAGCAGAGCGCCTTGGCTGGGCTTCGGTCTCCAATACCACAAGTGTCTCCTTTAGCGACCAACTTTCTGTCGTAACTCCTTCTTCGGGTGGTAATGCTCGCATCAATGTCCCGCTACCTGCAGTGGTTTCCTGCGACAAAGGTGATGTCAAGGTTCGAAAACCAAATGTCAAAGGCATCATGCAAGCAAAGAGAGCACAAGTTGACGTTCAAAGTGTTGAAGTTCCTGCTTCGACAATTTCTGTTGTCTCCCACAGTATGCCTCCTGCCAAACCAGCAGGAAAGTCATACGAAGGCGGCGCTGCAGCGGCTGAAGTCGCACAACTCCTCCGTGATGAGGCAAACGTAATTTGAGGTGAATGAAATGACGGATACTGTAGTAATAGCTGAAATCGTAAAGGGTGCTGTCCACCCAACAACTGCTGAACTCATCACTGCCGCTCAGGCCCTTGGCTCCCAACCGGTTGTTGTTGTCCCATGTGCAGATGCAAGTCTTGCCGATGGCGCTGCTCAATTCTCGGGTGCAGCAAGAATCTTGGCTGCAAAGTCTGATGTGTTTTCAAACTATGATGCTGCTGGATGGGCTGCCGCTTTGGATGCAGTAGCTCCAGCAGGCGTTATCATCACATCTGCATCCCCCCAATCAAAAGATCTCGCTGCTCGGTTAGCCGCACGTCGAGGGCTTTCTGTTGTGCAAGATGTCGTTCAAATCGAAAATGGCAATTTAACTTCTCCAATTTATTCAGGCAAAGCAATGCAAACCGTTTCTCTAAGCGGTAATGCAGTTGTCTCAGTTCGTCCAAATGTCTTTGACGCATCAGGAAATGATGGCTCAGCAGATGTTTCTGTTGTCGACACTTCTGGTAATGTCGCAACCGCTGTTCAAGAATTCATGGCTCGTGCATCGAGTAGACTTGATGTCGCAGAAGCAAACATCATCATCTCTGGAGGAAGAGGCATGGGTAACCCAGCGAATTTCTCTCACTTAGAAGCAATTGCAGATACCTTAGGCGCTGCAGTTGGGGCATCCCGTGCTGCTGTTGATACTTGGGAAGAAATCCCACATTCAATGCAAGTAGGCCAAACAGGAAAAACGGTCAATCCGAATCTCTACATTGCAGTTGGTATTTCTGGTGCCATTCAACATTTGGCTGGAATGCGTTCATCGAAATATATCGTGGCGATCAACAAAGATGCTGATGCCCCGATTTTCCAACATGCAGATTATGGAATCGTGGCAACATGGGAGGAGGCATTACCTGTTCTCCAATCCACGCTTTCGACAATGATGGCGTAATCAAGCATATTTGCCACGGCTGTAAATGCCACTTGCACCTGCATCATCTCCAACAAAGGGGTTGGTTTTCTTTTCATGACCGATTGTTGTCAAAGGCCCATGTCCAGGATAGACAATTGTATCTGGAGCCAAGGGCCAAAGTTGAGTATGAATAGACCGAGCAAGTACAGTGAAGTCCCCGCCAGTATCGGGAAGGTCGGTACGGCCAACTGAGCCTGCAAACAGTGTATCTCCGACAAATAAATGGTCGGGGCCATCTGTAACGATAAGGCGAAGACAACAACCGCCCAATGTGTGGCCAGGTGTATGAAGGATTTCAAATTCAAGCGCCCCAACTCCTAGAATTTCGTCTGGAACTAAATCAACATCTGCTGTTGCAGGCTTCGGTACTTGTAAACCATAGCGTTGAGCCGAAGAGGTGGCCAAAGTTTGCAAAAAAGTGTCATCAGGATGAAGATGCCATTTGACTGGGTAGTGCTCGAGTAAATCAGGAATATGCCCGCTGTGATCAAAATGTGCATGCGTGTTGAGAAGTGCAACGACGTTACGCTTTGGAATTTTTTGTTGCTTCATTTGTTCAGCACTTTGAGGTCCATTCGACCAATCTGGACCGGTGCCTGCGAAGCCATCGACCCAATCGATAAGGCGTTCAGGTTCTCCACCGCCGTCGATAATTACTGTATCTCCTGTCGCACGGTCCGTAACAATGGAACAGCGCATCTGCAATACGCCAACAAAGAAGTACTCAACCCATGGTTCGCGTACGGCCATAACCTCGCTAAGCACCTCCCCTTCAAGAGACTAAGCCTTAATCAATCAGGATATGTAAAGAATCACTCGACCATTGGCCATCTCGATCACAGATTCGTAATTCAAAACTGTGGCTTCCACGAGACAACTTGACTCGCACCTTTGCAGACGATGCGATTTCCTTACCACTGGCCTCAACCCAAGACCAAGTTTGAATACGGCCTTGTGGGTCAAAAGAATTCGAACCATCGAGGGTGACGACTGCTGAACCATCTGCATCAGCTTTGAGATGTTGATCTTCACCTGAAACAGCACGTGGTACGACGATTTCCCCCACTTCAGTATTCAATTCTTCAATCAAACCTTCCGATGGTAGCAGTGCCATATTGGTGATAGCATCATCCAATTGAGCAAGCAATTCATCTGTATCAATATCCAATGAACCATCTTCTGTTGCTTGATGAGATTCGCCAAGGTCTCCCTCCAATGCACTGTGCAAAGCATCGAGACCAACCCCTGCCGGTTGTGTATTTTGCATTGAATCCAACTCTTCTTCTGAGAAAAATGCATTCATCTCATCATCTACTCTATAGAGTTCTTCTGCTGATAATTCAACTGTTTCTTCAGTCTTCTCAAACCAAAGTGTGAGTTCTGAGACATCGATTTCAACCAATTCTTCTTTGAAGGAAAAGATGCCGATGGGCTCAATATCGGTCCAATCGTTTTGGTCTTCACCAGCAAAAAGGCAGACTGAACCATCTTTGGAGGCTTCCAAATAGTGAGGCATGCCTTGATGCTCGATTTTCCATTCCTCTCCATCACTGTTTCTTCCATAGATGTAAAACCATGATGCTGCTGCAATACATCCATTTCGATAGAGCAAACTTTGAACGGGATAACCACATGAAAGAAGAGGCTCAAAGGTGTAGGATGATTGGATGGAAATATATTCGGAAACATCACCGTTATCGAATCCACAAAAGAATCCTTTTTCCGAAGGAATCGCTTGCAGTAAACGGCTTTTTAAATCCTCTCGCTGAACTAAAACCTGTTGTTTAATATCCCAAATTTCGATTTCAAGTACTTCTTCATCCCCTGCGACCAATGCATAGCCTTCTCTTCCAATCACAAGGTTATGATTTGCATCAGAACCAAGGCATGTAATCGATTCACCCATATCTCCGCGAATCGGTCTTGACCATACTTTTACACCGTTTTGAAGCGCTTGAACCAGACCACTTTCATGTGCTAAGACGAGGTGTCCTCCAACTTCTGCACAGCGTAAAACGTCATTATATTCTTCAGACAATTGAACACGTGTACCATCATAGCCTACCAAATGCAATCGTCCAAGGCCATCGAGTACAGCGAGTTGAGACGGTAACGATTGTAAAGCAAATCCACCGGCTCCAATTTCAAGTTGCCAGAGAACACTCCCTTCAAGGTTTAAACAAGTGAGACCAAGTTCATCATCCAAGACAAAAATCTGAGTGCCACGTAAAATCGCTTGTCGAATCAATGCCGGTGCTTGCCAAGAAGTCGATGGAGTGAGCATACCTTCGGAATCTTGGGCGATGAAGAGTTTACCATCTCCTTCTGCCCAAACAGCAACAGCGCCATCCATTGACAATGCCAAAGCACTCACCTTCGCCTCGGGCTGGAATGCGATGTGCACCGAATGGGTACTGAGCATACATCGTAGAGGAGCACGCCTCAATTAATTGCATCCCTTCCTTGAGCAGACCGTTTATTCAAACCAAGAGGTCGTATCCGGGTGAGGGCGGAATTGGCTCGGTGCAATGATGTGCTGCCATAAGGCCTGCTTTTCCTCTTCGGTCCATGCACAGAGTGGCTCAAGGGTTGAGAGAGGGGTTGTTTTTATTGCCGTTTCTCGGCGCTGAATATGTGGTTCTGCTTGGTCGATTGTCAACCCTACAACGCCCCATGCTGGTCTTTGAAACATTTGGCCTCTCTCATCCTTTGTACGACTTCGAATGCCGAGGAATGGGTCCCATTTCGAAAGTAAGTCGATGAATTCAGACTTGGAATCAAGAATAGGAATGATTCGTGAACCGCGGCGCATGATGAGGAATGAACTCATGACGTCATCTTCAGTTCTCAATTGTGCTAAAACATCACCTTGAACCCCTGTTGGCAGGCCTCCAGGGCCTTGAATTCGTTGTTCAATCGATGAAACGCTGGCTGGTTCGAGAATAATTTTCACCCACCATTCTGGATTTGATAAATCCACAGAAAGAGAAGGGTCCCGTTCAATCAATGAAGCACCAAGTGCTCGAGCATAAGATTGAGAATCCCATTCACCTTTTTCTCCAAGGCGTTTGATTCGTACACCGAACGTTCTTTTTTCCCCAACACGGTCATGGCGTTCAAGTAAAAGTTTAGAAATAAGTTGAGGGTCAAGTGTATTCGATAATTCAACAATACGGTCAATCGCAACAATTCCCAATCCATGACACATTAAATCTTCAACGACTTCAGACGATGCACTTGAATAGATGACATCGAAGTCTCTGAGTCTGTCTCGGATCAGAGGTACAGATGAGTTTTCAGCAAGTTGAACCAAATTTTTACGCAATGCTCGTTGAAAGCCACGTCGAACAACTTTGGATTTAAGACCTAATTCTCCGAAGCGAAGAATCCAAGATTGTTGTGCCATTGAAAAGCCTCAATCAGCTGTATCGTTGTGCATATCAACAATTTCATCATCTTCGCTTGACTCTTTTTTGGCAGAATCATTTCGTGAATTGAACAACTGTTCAAGGTATTTTTCATCAATACCTCCAGTGATGTATTCGCCATTGAAACAACTTGTATCAAATCGAGTCGGTGGTTTATCTCCAATCGAAGTCGCCTCAATAAGGTCTTCAAGCGTTTGGTAAAAGAGACGGTCGCTTCCAATAATGGTGTTGATTTCATCAACCGTTTTGCCATTGGCAATGAATTCAGTAATGGCAGGCATGTCAATGCCGTAGACATTTGGATGACGCACAGGGGGGGCTGCAGAAGCAAAGTAGACTTTCTTTGCACCGACATCTCTAGCCATTTCAATGATTTGAGCACTGGTTGTTCCACGAACGATTGAATCATCAACTAAAAGAATATTCTTCCCAGAGAACTCGTGTTCTATAGCGTTGAGTTTACGTCGAACAGATTTCTCTCTCAACGCTTGACCTGGCATGATAAAAGTACGGCCTACGTATCGATTCTTGACGAATCCTTCGCGATAGGGGACATTCAATGCATCGGCCATTTGAAGAGCAGCAATTCGCCCAGAATCAGGTACTGGAATGACTGCATCGATGTCATGGTCTGGCCATTGTTCAAGAATACGCTTTGCCAAAATATCCCCTTGGTTAAGCCGTGCATGATAGACTGAAATCCCATCGATTACCGAATCAGGACGTGCAAAGTAGACGTGTTCGAAAATACAAGGAGAGGCTTCAACCACTTCGGAACACTGCCGATGGAATAAGTGCCCAGAAGTCGAGATGAAAACCGCTTCACCGGGTTGAACATCACGGACGATTTCAAAACCAAGAGCTGTGATGGCTACCGATTCACTTGCGACCATCCATTCGATTTCATCACCGAATTCACGTTTTCCAAAAATCAACGGACGAATGCCATGTGGGTCTCGGAATGCTAACAGTCCATAGCCCGAAATTATCGACACACAAGCATAACTTCCTTCGACACGCTTGTTGAGGTTCGTTACTGCGCTAAAGACAGTTTCAATATCAAGATGTGGCGCACCTTCAATCGATAGGTTCGATGAATTGGTTGCAAGTTCAACAGCAAGCATATTCAGCAGCAACTCTGAATCGCTGGATGTATTCATGTGGCGATGATGGTTATTTGAGAGTTGAACTTGAAGTTCTGAGGCATTGGTGAGATTTCCATTATGGGCAAGGCCAAGGCCGTAAGGTGAATTGACATAGAACGGTTGGGCCTCTGAACGAGATGAAGAACCAGCAGTCGGATATCGAACATGGCCAATGCCGATATGGCCTTGTAATCGACGCATATGCCGGGTATAGAAAATATCAGAAACAAGACCTTTCGACTTTCGGAGGCGGAATTGTCCTTTGTAATCGGTCATAATGCCTGCAGCATCTTGACCACGATGCTGGAGTACAGTGAGACCATCGTAGATCAATTGATTGACATGGACGTCATTACGCCCGACGATTCCAATGATGCCACACATTGCTTTGCCTCAACTCCATCGAGTGCTTGACGCTTTGTAGCCATTGCGGCTGAAAACCATATCCTTCGCCTCAAGCTTTTGGACGGTGGGCCTTCTTTGACCAGTTGTATTTACGGATGCGTGCTGTTTCACCGTATCCACATGATGCACAAACCGACTTTTGCTTGTGATATGCGTTACGACCACAGCGGCGGCAACGAATGTGGGTGGTCTTCTGACGCTTACCCATTGATGGCGTACCTTTCGACATAGAAACACCTGTATAGCCGCCCCACCGACCTCCCCCTTATCAAACCGACGGCTGAGGTATTCGCTCAAGGAAAGAGGATTATTCCTCTTCCAATTCAAAATTACTTCGCGGTTTTTGAGATGTAATGGCAGAAAATGTGACTCCAAGGGCCACACTTATGGCTACAAAAATGGCTCCAGTAGACACAAACATGTGAACCACATTGTAGATAGCCTGAGCACGAACCGACCCATTATCTTCCAACAACATAGGACCTTGGCCGATAAAGAAAACAGTCGCTAAAACTCCGAGAGCCGTTGCCAATAACATGCCTATCAAAGGTGCTAAAGGACGGTTTCGTGATTCGCCATAGAAAAATAAGTTACCCAGTAAAAACAATGAACAAAGCGTGTAGGCTGTTAGAGTTGCATTTGAAAATCGAGTGAATGAAACACTTGAATCAATTCCTTTGAAACTGCCGAAAAACGTGATGTCGATAGCGAGAATGAGCAAAGGCGGGATTAAAAAGGCAAGAAGCATCATTCGCCAGGTAAAGGCAAGATTTGTTTCTTTCATTCTTCTTCACCTCCAAGGTGCGATGCAATAACACTCGAAACTTGCTTCAACTCCGATTCGGTTGGAGGTGAGATGCTTTTTGGTGGTGGTAAACTGCGCTCATAGGAATAAATCACCAAAGCAAAAACAAGGATGGACAGCAATGTTCCAACTGCAATTCCTGCCATGTCTGCGCCCGCTAACCAAAGATGTTCTCGAAATTCATTTGCTGTAATCAAAGGACCATCGATGTTCAAACCCAAGAGTAGAAGAGAACAAGAGAGACCCGAAACAAGGAACATGGCATTGGATTCTGCTTTGCGTTGTTCACCAATCATCAAGAGTGTGACTGCGGAAAATGACGCTAAACAAGAGGTCAGTAAAAGGAATGTAGGCCAGAAGACAAACCAGTACGGATTGATTTCATTTGGGGATAATTGAGGCGTAAGGATCCACCAATGCATACCAACCAACCAAACAAAGCCAACCCCTGTCATCAAAACTCCGAGTTTCCGGTCGCTTCGAGGTAATTTTCCAACCGGTACATTACCTGAAAAAGAGATGAGGTAGATGCCGAGAAGAATCAGCATGCATGGCCCAATAATCGCCCCAAGTAAATGGCCGGCGGCGGATGAAGGTGACGAGGGGATGGTCCAAGGAGACAGACAAATCAAAACGACACCAGAAAAAGCCAAGAAGCGTCCTTGTGAAGTTGAGGTTTGAAGGGAGGAGGACATCGAATACCAAAGTCCCAAAGGCACCATTGCGACGGGAATCCAAAACAGAAACAATGCTTGGAGCATCTCGTCCATAACTCTGCTACATGCACGAATGTTCATTATCTCTCCCCTTGTTTTACTCGCAGTCTCCCGATTTACACTGGAGTTTGAATGCGACACTCCTAAATAGCCGACTCTTGTGGGCCGAATGCTCAAGGTGTTACTATGGTGAAAATGCCACGTCAAGTCAAGCGATACAGCCCTACGGCTGGTAAGCATACAATGCATACAATTGAGCGAGTGAAGAAGAAGCGTGCTTCTGAACTTCGCTGGGGTCAGCGACGTTTCCGCCGAGTTATGGCTGGATACCGTGGTTTCCCTCGTCCAAAGCCTGATGGCCGTGAAAAGCCAACAAAGCGAGTCAACATTCTCTACCGTTGCACTGAAACTGGTAAAGCGCATTATGCACCTTGCCGACGTTCAAAGAAGTTCGAATTAATCGATAAGTGAGTTGAATACTATGGCAAAAAATTTCCTCAAAGTATCCTGCAAGGATTGCAGCAATGAAACAACCATTTACTCGAGAGCAACTTCGGTTATCTCGTGTGGCGTCTGTGGCGCTACACTTACCAGCCCATCTGGCGGTAAAGCTGATTTGATCGGATGCATTGTTGTCGAAGCACTTGAATGAGGAGGCAGAGCCTCCATGTCAGAAATTACAAATACGCCAAATGAAGGCGAACTTGTTGTTGCTTCTGTTACGACTGTTAAACAAAACGGCTGTTATGTTAAACTCGATGAATTTGAAGGTGTTGAAGGTTTTATTTTCATTGGTGAAATTGCTAGTGGCTGGGTCAAGAACATTCGAGTTTATGTTCGTGAAGGTCAACGCCTCATCTGTAAAGTTATGCGAACCCGTAAAGACGGGACTTCACTTGAACTTTCACTCAAATCGGTTTCAGAAGAACGACGCCGAGAACGATTACAAGAATGGAAAAATGAACAACGTGCTCATCAATTGCTGAAAGTATTGGGTGAAAAGGTTGGATGGAATGAAGAGGATATCCGCACATCTGGTGAAGAACTCATCGATGCATACGGCGGCCTTTACACTGCATTTGAAGAGGCAGCGATGAATGAAGGCTCTCTGGTCGATGCTGGATTTGAAGGTGAATGGCTCAAGGATTTCATCGAAATCGCTGTCGAAAACATCATTCCTGCTTTTGTTGAAATTCGAGGAATCCTTACTTTGAGCATCAACGATGTTAACGGTGTTGAAATAATTCAAAAAGCACTCCTTGCTGCAGAAGCACTCTCTTCTCTAGAAGAAGAAATTGAAGTCAAATGCCATTACAATGGTGCCCCTGAATACCGTATTGAGTTGAAAGCACCTGACTTCAAAACCGCTGAATCGATTTGGGAAAATGCAACAAAAGCAACCCTTGACCATGTCCTTTCGGCAGGTGGAGAAGCCACTTCATACCGTGAATGAGGGCTCGACTGATAAACGAGAAGACCAACGGTGATACCATGGCGCGACAACTGCTGCAACAATGTCTCGAATGCGAAGCATGGACTTTAGCAACCACATGCCCATCGTGTGGAGCAAAAGCACAAGCGGCTGCCCCTCTCAAATGGTCGCCAGAAGATCACAGAGCAGGAATACGACGAAAGATGTACAACGTCGAGACCCCAGAATGGGCAAAAGAACTTGCTACACTCCCTTCTCTTGAAGAAATGAAAGCGACTCATCTTGCTACTGAAGAAGAGGAATGAGTTTTCTCTCCACCTCCTCAATTCAACTTTTTTGCTGATTTTGAATGTCAAACATTATAGCGCGGCGGAAGACGATATCCCCGATATGGGATTACATATCGAATGGCGAGGAGCACATACTGCACTTGGAGACCATGCCATTCTGTTGTTTGCCCTTCCTGGCGTAGGGAATGTTGGCAAAGTCGCAATTGAAGGCATCAATTCATCTCATATCTGCCATGAAGTCGCTCGGCTTCATCATACGGCATTGCCGCCGCTGGCCACCCTTGATGAAGACGGTTTGCTCGCACCACCACACCTTACACTTTCCTCTATAGAATCAGTTACAGGGAAGAGGGTGCTTTCACTCACCGGAACTTCTCAGCCTCTGGAACCCGAACACCAAGGGATGATGGCAAGAGAAATTCTACAATGGCTTGAATCCCAAGGTGTCAAGTCTCTCTATGTTCTTGCAGGACTCATGGATGCCCCCACACGGAAAGAAGTCTTTATTGTCGCATCAAACGCAGCTCATCGAATTGATTTGGAAACATCAGGTGTTGACGTTCGTCGGGATGAGCCAAAATCTGGCGCAATTGGACTTGCAGCCCTCATTGCTTCAAATGGGCCCTTGTTCAACATCAATTCCGCATGCGCCATAGCCACAACGGTTGGCTCAAGTGGGGATGTCTTTGCATCACAGCGCTTACTTGAGGCACTCGATGGATGGTTCGACCTTGGAATCGCTTTACCAAGCGATATTCAATCGAAACTAACAGAGAAATTGGCGGCTTTAGCACCTGAGAAAATAGAGAACCTTGTCGGAGAATTAACAGAATCTCCAGACGCCTTCTACATGTGAAATCAGTTTACCATATCAATTCGATTCGAACGGCATCAGTTCTTGTAAAAGGCGCCGAGAGAGAGATTTGAATCCGACATGCTTCACAACCAGCATTATTCAACGAAGTATTAGGTAAAAAGCCCTCCTTTCGGCGCCACAGAATACAGTCATCAGTTCTTGTAAAAGGCGCCGAGAGAGAGATTTGAACTCCCGCGTCTCAAGGACAGTGGATTTCGAATCCACCGCAATACCGGGCTATGCGATCTCGGCCGCAGATGTTCGGTTTAGCGCCACCGTCATAAGCATGGTGTTGCCACGGAGTTGTATGGAGATTCACTTCAAAGGCCGAGACTATGATGTCAAAATTGATATCGATGTTGGGCAAACTGTACGGCAAGCATTGACTAAAGCCGAAATCCTCCCTTCAACGGTTATCGTGAGCCATGATGGAACGATAGTGCCACATGCTACCGTGCTTTCACAATCGGTGAAGTTTTTGGTCATCACCATTTCTTCGGGCGGATAATCACTTTACACGTTCAGTAATGTGTATTTTTGTATTTCTTGAAATATTGCCGCGGACTTCGACTGCCCAAGCATCCAAACCAATGTTGGCAACGACGACTGTATCACCAATTTCAGCTAAATCGTATTGAGGGCCCCAATCGTTTGCCCAACCTTCAACTTTCATCGCACCAGTGGCATCCAATATCATGGCACCTTTTCTGTGCCACTCTTTTCCATTCCGCCCAACACCTCGCTTTTCAAAGCGGTAAATGAGCCGGCCAGAGACATTCCAGCGAGCACGGAAATCCATAAAATCAGAAGCAACATCATCCCCAGAGGTATGAACAATACAGGCATGTGGGTCAACTTTGAGTTCAATTTCACCTTTCCAATTCGCACTCGGGATGACGTTGTCCAATTTTACTCGGTCGCCTTTCGCTAGATTTGGTGGCCAAGATGGCTCTCCGTCTTGATGTTGGTCGACCAAGAGAATCACTTTAGCGAATGTATTGCCCTGTGAAACAGTGATTTGCGGGCGGTGGCCTTCTCGAACCCCCATTATGCTGAATACTTCAGCAACAAAAGTCATTCGAGGGTCAAGGTCGCCAATTGGCGTCAAATCAAAGGTTGTGGAGGTGCCAGGCAGTTGGATAGAACCTCCTTCTGGAAGTTTATCATTTCCTTGGCCGCCTGGGCAAATCGATTCCCAATCACACCGAGTGCATCGAACTTCATTCGGCGGTTCTATAGCGATTCCACCGTCTTTATAGCCTCGAACTGGAGCAGGTTCTGGTGGACATTCTGCAAGAGTAGGCGTCACTTCTCGGATTTGATGCCACATCAATTCGAGTTCTTCTTCCATCTGTGTCATTTCTTCAACACTCGGGCAGGGAATTGATTTGATAGAATCAGCACCGAGGTACCATATTTCGAGTGCATCTACTTGCTGTTTCTTTTCATGGGTAATCCACCACAGCATTGCATACATGCGGAGTTGCTGCACGTAATTACCCGAACGGTCGCCTCGACCAACACTGGCTTTGATATCGACGATGTTGATTCGGCCATCCCAGCGGTATACCAGGTCATATTCACCTTGAAACCAGTGTTCAGGGTGTACCGCATTCATTGCAAACTTACCTGCATTCGGGTCAACAAACCAAGGCCGAGATATTTCCCAGGCCTCAATCAAACTTACCGAACCATTTCTCGAAAGGGGATGATTATTGGAAAGCGTGTATCTCCGCGCATCCGGCGAAGGCCACTCGGGTCGGTCTCCTCTGCGCCATTCTTTGAGTCCGGGCCCACCGTTTTGGTCGAGGCATCGCTGAACTTCATTCAAATGGAATTCAAGACCATTGATGCACATTTGCAGACAATAATCTGGATTGACCGACTTCCAATCGCCTGCTCTTCGTTCATCTTTCTCCCATTCACGCTTCATCGAATTCAATGCTTGATGCAGATGAACCTTCAATCGACCAATGGCCCAATTTCGTAGGCCATCCATATCCGAGGGCAACATATTCTCAGGTAAAGCCAACAAGCGTTCAGCTGGCCAAGGGTCAAGACTTGAACGGCTTGGAACACCATTCTCATCCAAAGGAATTGCTGAAAGGGTATCCGAAGAGGCCTTGGCAACCAAAAGTGCTGGTGATTCCATCAACATCCGGCAAATGGCCTCTTCGACTGCTCTCCCAACAAAGAGTACGGGGATTTGTGGCATTTTGAAGCGCCGGACTTTTTCGTAAAACCAAAGGCGTGGGCAAGACCGATAGGTGTTAACTTGGCTGGCTGAAAGTCGATTGAATGGACCTACAGAATCTTCGGATGGAGTAGCAAGTCTTACCGGCATACCACCGAGTGTTTTGTCGAATGTTCTTGAACCCTACTCTCGATTCATTCAATCTTTGACCTGAAGACGGGTTTTTCGTGTATCGATTCGAAGTTGAGGCAATCCTGCCCTCCAACCGATTTCTGCAGCCAGTAATTTGAGTATCTGACCGGGCCGCAATGCTTCCATTTGACCGGTTATGCTTGAACCGAAGGAAGCGACTTCGACCACTGAGTTTCCATCCCAGAGATGAACATTGAGCATGGTCCATGGCTTGGCATCCAATCGAATTCCTGAGCGTTTACGAACGCTGAGGATGACCCCCTCGACGTTGGCTCTTGTACGGAGTAAACCGATTCGTGTGGTTCGTTGTGAGAGAGGAGTTGAGGTTTGTTCGAACTCTTTTGCAGCTTCAGCCACTGGAAGTATTCTTGTTCTCGAATCAACATACAATCGAGGTGCTCCTCGCCAAACACCTGGTAAAGCATCCAAGATGACGATTTCACCATTTGGTTGGTCATGCAGAAGGGGATAACACCCTGGTTCACTTTCTTCAACCGTAATTTGCGCTCCGCCAGCAACAAGCATTGCCCCTAATACCGGTTCTCCGAAATGATTTGGAAGTGGCCCCCATGCTCCAGTAAATTTTCCTTGAACACTGACACGAACAGGTATTTTCGACAAAGGCTCGCTTGGTGTAGTCAATGGTACTTCTCGTAACGAAGTAATTCCAGAAAGGAGTTCTTCTCCAAACCAATTTCCTTCTTCATCACGTGCAAGACTGCACCAATGGCAACCTGCTGCCTCTCCATCGCATGCTTCGTTTGGAAGAACTGGCATGACAGCAGGACCAGAGCCCATCTTTTGCATCTCGGAGTTGATGGCGAAGAATTCTGAAGTCATCAGAGTATATTCTTCGGCTTGAGGAGCATCATAGACGATGCGGTGAGGTCCGTTCAGATACCAACCTTCCAAGCCATCGATACATTCTCCATCATGAGTTTCATGCCAAAGCCAAGCATAGAAGCGCAATTGGTGTTGAAGAGATTCAGCAAATTTAGAACTTGGGTCGCCAGATTTGATATCGACTAATCGAGTTTGGCCGTCCCAACGGAGGACAAGATCAAGTTCACCTGCAGCCCAACGTTCTGGATGGAACAACCGTTGAGGTTGATGTACTCGTGGGTCTTTGGTCCAAGGTCGAGCAATTTCCAAGGCTTCGTTCCATGAGATTGGAGAACCAATTGGTTGCCATTGCATGGCTTGTTCAGGAATTGCCCAAGAGCGCATGCTATGGTTTCGAACTTTATCGGGAACTGGAAAATACGGTTCGTCGCCCCAAGCAGGCGAGGGAATCGTAAAGGGAGATTCACCAGCCCTCATCAAATCCAAATAAGGTCCGCCTTTTTCTTTGTAACACGACTCAACCTCTTCAAAAAGGAGCATTAAACCGTTTTCAAGTCGAGCAGTGAAGGATTCGATTTCAACATCATCCCAAGAGGTCCCAGGCTCATACCAAATTCCTTCATCCCAGAGTTCCTTACCGGCATCTAGTGCTTCTTGTGCAGCCTTAGGAATCAAACTGTGCATCCATTCTTTCAATTCTGAAAGTGATTCGAGGAGTATGGTTGGACGTTGCATCATCAAACCGCATAATGCATCTTCAAGGACAATTCCAATCACTTGAGATGGGCGTAAAGGTCCTGAAATTCCAACTTTAGAACCCAAAAACCATTGCCGTTTACAACGAAGGAAGGTGGTCAAACCACTTGCCGATATCCGTGAACGAGAACGGCCTAAAGGCCCTCCAAGCGGTGGAATCCCTACTGGCATGTATTCACCTCAATGGTCAAAGGAATAATAATCACCAATTCCTCGTTGCTCTCTGTCTTTTCGACTTTCCATCTTATTGATTCGTGGCCGCTTAGAATCATGGTCTCGCCGGAAGGTGACATTGACGCCTTTGAGGAATCGATTCATTCCTTCACGAAGTTTGAACGGACCTTCTGCTTTCCCATGAACACCGCCTTCTCCTTCAAAGACGAGAAGTGAATCACTTACAATATCGATGAAGTAGACGTCGTGGTCGATGACGAAGGCGGATTTTTCATTGGCCTCCATTGTTCTTCGAATCGCCTTTGCTGCCTCCATTCGAGCATTCGCATCCAGATGGGCTGAAGGCTCATCTAACAGATAGAGGTCCGCCTCTCTTCCAAGGCAGATGGCGATAGCGACAGCTTGGCGCTCGCCACCTGAGAGTTTCTTGACGCGTTTCGGAAGCAATTGGTCGACACCTAATGCACGGATGACGTTGACATTGTATTCACCAACTCGCCACTTAGGGCCAATTTCACTGTCAAGCCATAATTGCACACTGCAATCCATGTCGACATCGATGTGCTGAGGCTTGTATGAAATAGTGGCATTTTCGGTAACCCACCCTTCATCATAGCCATGTTCACCGGCAAGGATTTTGATCATGGTGGATTTTCCAGTACCGTTTGGACCGACGACACCAACAACTTCTGAACGATGCACCGCGCCTTCGCCGGTCGTCAGTTGAAATTCTCCAAGTTTCTTGGTAAGACCTCCCCAAGAAACAACTTCAGTTCCGATTTCAGAGATACGGTCGCTGTGATTGAGGAATTTGATTGGTTTATCGCGGATTCGAACATTTTGTTCTGGCAGGAAACCATCGAGATAGGTGTTGATTGCTTGACGGGTTGTTCGCGCTGGCGTGAATATTCCAAAAGCACCCTTTTTCCCATAGACGATATGAACCAAATCTGCAAGAACGTCAAGAACGGCAAGGTCGTGTTCAATGACGATGACTCGTTTTGTTTCCGCCAATTTTTGGATAATTCTCACAATCCTCATACGTTCGTGAATATCCAGGTAGGATGAAGGTTCATCGAAAAAATACACATCAACATCACGCAGCAATGTGGCACAAATAGCCATTCGTTGCAATTCTCCACCTGAAAGTTGTTGCACTGTTCGGTCAAGCAAGTGGTCAATCGCTAATTCTTTGGTCATTTCCTCAAACATTTTCCTTTCATCGACCCGTGAAAGTAATTCACGCACTGTACCCTTTATTTTCTTAGGTAAACGGTCGACGTTTTGGGGTTTCAAAGCAACCTTGATGTCGCCTTTATCGACGGAAATGAAAAAATCTCTCAATTCTCCTCGTGGGAGCGATTCAATGACCTCCTCCCAATCTGCCTCTTTGTTCAGCCAATCGCCAAGGTTCGGAATCATTCGACCTGAAAGCGCATTGATGGCTGTCGATTTCCCCATTCCATTTGGTCCAAGGATTCCTACAACACTTTCTTTCGAAGGCGTAGGTAAGCGGAACAAACGGAAACCATTCATCGAATATCTGTGAATCATATCCGTTTCGAGTTCACTTGGCAATTGTTCGATGATCAACGCATCATGTGGACATTTGTTAATGCAAATACCGCAACCGATGCATAGGCTTTCGGAAATGTGCGGTTTCCCGGTCTTTTCATCCATGATGATGCATTCTTGACCGTTGCGAACCGGTGGACAAAAGGTTTGACATTCGTCGTTACACTTCTTTGGTTGACAATGGTCTTCTTTCAGAACTGCTACTCTCATGCACTCACCTCCTTGTATGCTTCAACGATTGGCTATTGTTCGGACTTAAGGAACTCACGCCCAAAAAGCCCCAACAAACAGGAGTTTGTCCGACATTGGGCTGAACCCAATGGATTTCAAATGAGACCCTTAAGGTGCTCGTGTCCTTTAATCAAACGGACTGTGCACGGAGTTGGGAACTTCATGGTCGCCTTGCGCAATGCATCACGAGCAACAAGATAGTGTTCAGGTTCAACTTGCAAAGAAATGACTCGTTGTCCTCGCTTGACTCGGGCTGCTGTTCCGACGTTCTTACCGAAAGCACAGCGCATACCTTGAGAAACACGGTCAGCACCTGCACCGGTTGCTTGCTTGTTCTCACGAAGCACATGGTGAGGGAAGGTGTGGACTCGAAGGGCATAGCCTTGCATTCCTGCTACTTTACGAATGGTTGAATTGGAAATAACACGGGCTGCTTCAAGAGCAGTGTGTCGGATTTGACAGCTGTTGTCAGCACGAAGTTCCATGACGACTTTGAACTGTCCAGTCTCCGCAGCAACACGGTTTCCAGCGTGGAAAGAGGTGATTCTGTTGTTCGGAACACCGCCGATGTACTTACGGCGAGTATAGGCAGGGCCCTTAAGGCGGCGATACATAGAAGCTGGTTTACGTGCCATGATACTCTCTCCAAGCATTCCTGCGACCGATATTCCCTTTATCATCTCTCCGCCTCAACCCTTGTCGCAAGATATCATGAATTTATGAAATGAAACTTCGGCCATGGTTCGATAAAAGGTTTCATGTGCTCGTTTCGCATCCTGTAATCATGGCGAAGGGTTGGCGCAGTCTTCTTGAAGAGGAATCTGAACACCAATGGGTCGCTATTGCTGGCTTTTTCGTCTTTATCCTCCTTGGCGCTCTTGCCATACAAGGCACATCTTCACTCCCTGGGGTCGATTACAGAAGCCACGGACTCGAAGCAATGGATGGCCGTGTTTTAGATATCGTCTATGGCGATTCTGAGACCTTAACCGCTGTTGTCTTAGGCGATGATGGTGAAATATTGATTCACGCCAATAAAGACGGAGAAGTCAGTGATCTTGGAAGCGAATATGAAGATATTTTGGGAATGTCATTTATGACTCAACTTCATGATGGAAGTGTAGTTGTTTCTCCATCGAACAATTCTCTTGAAGTATTCCATGTCAATGATGAACATCAACGTACCAGCATTACATTCAATAGCGACCAATCGTCTTTTGATGTGCTCGATGTTGCTGAACAACACAATGGAGATTCCAATCTTTGGCTGATGGTTACCGACGAGGGAGATTCAACAAGTCTTCGTGGCTTTGGCACGATTGGTTCGACATACTTGCCTGCACAAGATGCCTTTGCCAGTGCTGTTGAAACATCTGCAATGGCCGATACAGGGAGCGGAATCTCATGGAATATGGTTGAAAACTTGGACGATGGAACTTGGATTGCTGTCGGTTCGATGACCAATTCTTTTGGGACTGATGAAAGCAGTCCTGCAGCCCCAACTACACATCCAGTCATCGGTTTTATCTCATGGTCCGCTGGACCGAGTGCTCCAATGCTTACTTCAATCGAAGAATTGGATAAAGGAGACATCCACTCTCTCATCCGACTCGACAATGGAACAATACTGGCTGCTGGAACCGATTCTGCAGTTCATATCGCCAAAGACAGAACAACAACGAATGTTGATGTTTCCAGTGTTTCAGCAGTACTTGATGAAAAGGGAGCAGTCTGGCTGTTTGGTAGCCAAGGAAGTACATCTCTTGTTCGTATGGCCGATGGAGTTCCAGAAAAAATGCCACTTGCACGGCCTTTGCCTTTGACAATCGAGACCATAGGAATCTCAAATGATGTCATTTATGCTCATGGAATCGATAACCAAGGAGAGCCATCTACTTACTCTGTCGACACATTAGCAATCGGCTCTATAGAGAGTGGAAGAGGTTTCTTGAACTTTGTTTTCGTTACTGCATCCAGTATTGTCATGGGTGTAATGCTTTGGACTGCAGTCAAGAAACTACGGCAGAATCAATAATTATCCAATACGCCTTGAAATCAGCAGTTCTTTCAAGCCTGCGCGAGAACCTTCATGTGCTCTCGGCAACGACAGTAAACTCCAGCGAGAGCAAGGAGTGATTTGTGCATGGCAAAAAGGGGAATGATGGACCAATTCATGGACATCAAAAAAGAACACCCAGATACCATTCTGTTCTTCCGCATGGGTGATTTCTATGAGTTGTTTCATGAAGATGCTGTCGTCGGTTCAGAAGTCCTTGGATTGGCCTTGACTTCCCGGGACAAAAAAGCCGACAAACCAATTCAAATGGCAGGGTTTCCATGGCATGCTCTTGAGGACAATATCCGTGTGATGCTCAAAGCAGGACACAAAGTAACTGTGGCTGAGCAAGAACAAGAACTACGAGAAGGGGCAAAATTGCTTGAACGCGTGGTAACTCGCGTATACACACCAGGGAGTTTGTATGAAGAATCTCTTCTCGGCACCGATGAACGTTCGCTCTTGGTCTCGGTTACCCTTGGAAAAGCAGAACTCGGGCTGGGAATTCTCGATGCTTCTACTGGCCAGGCTTGGGCATCAAATTTGAACGGTGAAGATCGTTTTGCTCGAGCATTGGACGAAATTATGCGTTGGCGCCCAACTGAGATTGTTGTTTCACCACAAGATGCCGAGGATACTGCCTTGTGTGCACTCTTTTCACACCTTGATGGCGTTCTCATCAGCCAACACAGAGCCAGTGAAAAAAAACGCAGGAATCGGCTTGAAAAAGTACTCAATGTCGCTGATTTAGGACACTTGGACTTGGATGATGCGCCGCTTGCTTTAGCCGCTGCTGGACTCGCTGCCGACTATTTAGCAACCATGCATATTGCAGATGAAGTCCCACTACGTGATATCGAAGTGATTGATGAGGCTGGACATCTGGTTTTAGATCAAACAACATTGAAGAATTTAGAATTAACCTCGACACTTGCCGGAGAATTTGAAGGTAGTCTGCTTTCAACCATGAATGCATGCCGAACCTCGATGGGGCGAAGGCTGTTGAAAACATGGATTCTTCGCCCTCTTTGCAACATTGAAGCAATCGGGGCTCGCCATGAAGCGGTGGGCTCACTTGCTCGTTCAGCACGCCGTCTTGAAGGATTAAGAGAGGCACTTCGCGGACTGAGGGATATGGAGAGGTTGGCAACCCAACTGGCGTACAATCGTTCAAATGGCCGAGATTTACTTGCTGTATCCGATGCCTTGGAACGAATGCCAGCAATCATCAATCTTTGTAACGAAACTGAAAATCCCCTCCTCGCCCATCTTTCACATGAGTTAGATGCACTGAGTGACCTGGCCGAAGATATACGCCGGACGCTTGTTGATGAACCACCTTTGAGTATTAGAGATGGGAAACTCATCCGTTCAGGACTTGATGCGACCATTGACGAATTACGGGAAACTTCGGCCTCAGGACATTCCTGGTTCAGCGATTTGGAATCGAAGTTGCGAATTGATTTGGAGATCCCTTCGCTGAAGGTTCGGATGAATCGTCAAATTGGATGGTTTATTGAAGTGACGAAATCCAACGAAGCAAAAGTTCCTGAAGATTGGCGAAGAAAGCAACAAATGACCAACGGCTCTCGATACGTGACGGATGAATTAACCAAGAGAGACGATTTACTTCTCACTGCAGATACCAAAGTCAAGGAATTGGAGTATCGAGCGTTTACTTCACTGCGTGAACGTTGCCGAATACATGCCCAGGCACTGGCAAATATTGCTGGTCGAGTAGCTGCTATCGATGTTCTCCAGTGCTTTGCCTCCATCGCTCGTTCCCGTTCATGGACTCGTCCTGAGTTGACCGAAGGTGAGCATCTCAAAGCAGATGGTGCCCGCCATCCTGCACTGGAGATGCAATCCGGATTTGTCCCCAATGATATACAATTGCAAAAGAATCGTAAATTCTTGTTGATTACCGGCCCGAATATGGGTGGTAAATCGACCTACCTTCGTACGACTGCTCTCTTGACAATTCTTGCTCAAACCGGTAGTTTCGTTCCGGCAAAAAAGGCGAGAATTGGACTTGTCGACCGAATATTCACCAGGGTTGGAGCAAGTGATGACTTACGCCGTGGACGTTCAACCTTCATGATGGAAATGATCGAAGTTGCTCATATACTTCGAAGAGCAACGCCTCAATCTCTGGTTTTGCTTGATGAAATCGGGCGTGGGACATCGACTTTCGATGGATTGTCGATTGCTTGGTCGGTAACCGAAGACATCTGTAGAAGAATCGGCTCCCGAACCTTGTTTGCTACCCACTATCACCAATTAATTGGTTTAGAAGGTGAAGTCGATGGATTGGTCAATGTCCATGTTCAAGTGGCTCAGGCAGATGGTGAATTGCGATTCCTACACACGGTTGCTGATGGACCCTGTGATGACTCCTATGGTGTCCAAGTGGCTGCTTTAGCGGGTTTACCTCGAGCAGTCGTCGAGCGAGCAACTGACCTTCTGGCATTCCTTGAACAACAAGCCCATGGCGCCAAAGCAGGTGAAACAGGCACACCTTCTGCTCGTGCTCAAGGACAATCGAGTTTGATGGGTTATTTTGCCGCTGCAGCACTCACTCAGAAGAATGGTGCAGCAGAACAGGTGCCAAATCTAAGTTCTGAACAGAAAGAAACACTCGATTATCTCTCGGATATCGATGCAGATGAACTTTCTCCACGTCAAGCACATGAAGCACTCTATAGACTAAAGAAAATACTTGGAGGTGAAAATGATGCCTGAACCAAACCGAATTCAGCAACTCGATGAAACGACCATCGGCCATATTGCAGCAGGCGAAGTTGTAGAACGACCGGCTCAAGTGGTCAAAGAATTACTGGAAAACAGCCTTGATGCTGGAGCAGCACACCTTGTCATCACTGTAGAACGAGGTGGTTTTGACCTTATTCGTATCGAAGATGATGGCAACGGCATCGCTGAACAGGATTTACGCTTAGCATTGGACCGACATGCAACATCTAAATTACAAAAGGCGGAAGACTTGAATTCGATTCATACGCTTGGTTTCCGCGGTGAGGCTTTAGCAAGTATTGGTATGGTTTCTCACCTCGCAATTTCAAGCCGGCCTGAAGGAAAAGAAGGTAAATCCATTTCGATGAAAAATGGAGAAAAGGGTGCAGTTGAGCCTTTCGGCATGCAACATGGCACACGTGTTGATGTCGAACACCTGTTTAGAAACACACCTGCTCGTTTGGCATTTCAGCGGCGTCCTGCCACAGAAAATGCCCGTATTGTCGATGTTGTGGTTGCTCATGCAATGGCCCATCAGATGACTGGTTTCCGTTTGCTTATCGATGAACGTGTTATGCTCGATATCCCGCCGTCTGAATCGATGACGGACAGACTGTTCGACTTACTCGGAGGGCAAGTGGAGGCAATGCTTGAGATTCAATCTCCTGAAAGTGATGCGGAGGCTCCCGGTCAAGAACGATGGAGCGGATGGATCAGTACGCCCGATATTACCCGTGGCAAGGGCGACGACATCCATATCCTCATCAATGAACGACCAGTTGCTGCCGGGCCATTTTTGCAAGCCATTCGCAGAGGGTATCGTACCCGTTTAATGCAAGGGAGACACCCTATTGCTGTTCTTTCGCTCACACTGCCGCCCGAAGAAGTCGATGTGAACGTCCATCCAACAAAGCGTGAAGTTCGCCTTCGACATTCGTGGCGCGTACTTGAGCGACTCGAACGAGCCATCGCCCATACACTCGAATCTGTTCCTACACAACCCGATGCTGCTGGTGGAATTCCTAGTCTTCAAGGGCTTGGCATTCAGAAAGTGACTTCGATTCAAGAGCACCTTGCTGCTGCAACTCCTTCGGCCAATCCTTTGGATGCTGCTGCTGGTGCCCCTGCGCTGGTATTGCCCAGGGAATC
>MDSW01071478.1_pt1 | contig 32203 bp, 17 predicted proteins | sample 811171 | NCBI WGS metagenome assembly MDSW01 (sample SAMN05326641, study PRJNA326480) | marine metagenome | isolation source: seawater | place: Atlantic Ocean: North West | collected 2012 | reverse complement strand
CCCTCCCCTCCCTCCGCATCCTCCTGAACCTCCCTCAGGTAGTGCGCGAGCGCCCTCGCCGCGAAGGCGACGTCCTCCGGCTCCGCGCGCTCGAGCGGCGAGTGGCTGACGCCGTCCAAACACCGCACGAAGAGCATGCCGATTTTAAACCGCTCCGCCATCGCCAGCGCGTCGTGCCCCGCGCCGGAGACCAGCTGACCGACAAGGCTCTCGCCGCCGCCGCCTCTCGAGTCACCACCTTCCGACGACCCACCCTGCTTAGAGCGGATCGCCGCTTCGCTGGCGCCGCCTCGGCCGGCGGCGGCTTCGCTCGCGGTTACTCGAACCGCGCGTTCCAACGCGGCGGCGACGTCGGCGTCGCACGGCGTCGCGGGGGCGTCGTGCGCCCTCTCGACGTCGCACCGCATCCCGCGCGTCGCGCACGTCGCCTCGAACGATTGAATCGCGTCCGCCACCGCGGACTCCCGCGCGGCGTCGGTTCGCGCGCGGATGTCGACGGTGAAGTTGACGCCGCCGGCGATGACGTTCGACGCCCCGGGCCACACCCGGACGTCGCCGACGGTGCACACGAGCGAATCGTCGACGAGCGAAGAGGAGGAGGAGGAGGACGAGGAGGATGAGGAGGATTCGTCGTTGTCGTCGTCCGCTGTTGCGTCGCGGGCGTGCACCTCGGCAGCCTCCTCCTCGGCGGCCTCTCCTCGCTCACCCTCTCTCGGCGGCGGCGGCGTGCACCTCGTCTCCAGGTCGTGGATCATCTCCGCGGCGGCGGCGACGGCGTCCTTTCGCCCGCGCATCGGCACGGTCCCCGCGTGTCCCTGGTCCCCCCGCAGCCTGACGGCGAGGCGGGTTTGCCCCGCGATGGCGGAGACGGCGGCGGCGGGTTCTCGCGCGCGCTGCAGGACCGGGCCCTGCTCGATGTGCACCTCCACGTACGCGGCGACGTCCGCGGGGTCGAGTGTAGCGCGCTCGACCGCGGCGCGCGTGCCCTCGAAGCCGTTCAGTCGCAGGGCGTCCAGGAAGGAGAGCCCGTCGGCGTCGGCGACGCGGTCGAAGACGTCGTCGGGGACGGCGCCGACGAGGGCTCGCGATCCGAGGAAGGTGGATCCGAACCGGACCCCCTCCTCGTCGGAGAAGCCGACGACGTGGATCGGGCGCGGGAGGTTCGCGGCGCCGCCGTACTCCAGGACCAGCGCCTTGACCGCGGCGATGCCGAGGACGACGCCGAGCGCGCCGTCGTACTTGCCCGCGTCGCGGACGGTGTCGAGGTGGGAGCCGACGAGGACCGCCGCGGAGCGCGGGGAGGAGGAGGAGGGGGAGGAGGACGGGGGCGCGGCGGCGGCGGCGCCGTCGACGCGGCCGTGGACGTTCCCGGCCTCGTCCGTCCACGTGCGCATGCCGGCGTCGCGCATCCACGCGAGCGCGACGTCCATCGCGCGCCGAGACGCGGGGCTCAGGAACGTCCGCTCGAGCGACCCGTCGCTCGCGTCCGTGATCTCCCCGAGCTCCTGCAGCCGCTCCCACGCCTCGAGATCGAGCGCGCGGGACGCCTCGGGGCCGAAGCCGACGGACGAGCCGAGCGCCGCGCGCGGCGACGCGGCGACGCACGCGAGCGCGAGCGCGAGGAGAGCGAGCCGGGGCGCCGCGCGAAACATCTCGCGACACCGGGGGGGGAGGGGAGGAGCGGGACGGGGCGTGGACGTGTCGATGTGACGACGCACTTTTTCGCCGCCGCGCGGAGGAGGATCGAGCACGACACGTGCGCCGCGGGTGGTGACGAGGCAAACGTCGCTTCGCGCGAGGGAGAAAAAACCAGACGCGCGCGGTGCGAACCCTCGAACCGGAAAATGAGGGGTTAATCGACCCGAATGTATTTTCCTCGCTCGCCTCTGTAAGAAACGCGTCATCGCTCGTTGTTGCTTTCTTTATTCCCTCCTCCGCGTGAGAAATGATGCCTTCGTCATCTGCCAACTGGCACACTCTCTCCACTCTCGATCCTCGGTTTCGGGTGAGGGGGAAGGACGGTCTATCTATCTCTCCCCGCTCCGCTCCGGGGGAATCGCGCGCTCCATCCGACGCTCGGCCCGCGATCGCTCGTCCCGCGCGCGCACATCGCCCCTCGCGGACCCCCCCGCGTCGCGTTAGCATGAACTGCTCCGCCCTCGCGCAGTCGCTCCCCACGCCGGTCCGCGGCCAGTTCACGTCCCGCTCTCCCTCCCTCCGCGCCTCCTCGAAGATGGCTGCCGCGCCGAAGAAGATGCGCCTCACCCCCAGCGCGGCGCTCGGGGTGGCGGTGAAGGACGTCGCGACGACGCCGATCGAGGGCCAGAAGACGGGCACCTCCGGCCTTCGCAAGAAGGCGGCGGTGTTCTCCGAGGGGAACTACCTCGCGAACTGGGTGCAGAGCCTCTTCCTCGCCCTCCCCGCGGAGGAGGTGAAGGACAGCACGATGGTGTTGGGCGGGGACGGCCGCTGGTTCAACAAGGAGGCGGCCCAGATCATCATCAAGCTCGCGGCGGGCAACGGCGTCGGCAAGATGTACGTCGGCCAGAACGGCTACCTCGCCACCCCCGCGGCGTCCGCGGTCATCCGCGCCAGGAAGGCCTACGGCGGGTTCATCATGTCCGCCTCGCACAACCCCGGCGGGCCGAAGGAGGACTGGGGCATCAAGTTCAACTACACCTCGGGCGAGCCCGCGCCCGAGAAGATCACCGACGAGATCTACGGCTTCACGCAGACGGTGGACACGCTCAAGATGGCGGACATCCCCGACGTCGACCTCTCCCAGTGCGGCGTCACCAAGTTCGGCGACTTCGCGGTGGAGGTCATCGACCCGGTCGCGGATTACCTCGAGCTCGCCGAGCAGGTGTTCGACTTCGACTTGATCCGATCGTTGCTCAAGCGTAAGGATTTCACGATGAAGTTCGACGCGATGCACGCCATCACCGGCGCGTACGCCAAGCCCATCCTCGTCGACGCCCTCGGCGCGGACCCCGCGTCGTGCGTGAACGACACCCCCAAGGAGGACTTCGCGGGCGGCCACCCCGACCCCAACCTCACGTACGCCGAGGAGCTCGTGAAGACGATGTTCTCGTCGGAGGCGCCCGACTTCGGCGCGGCGTCGGACGGCGACGGCGATCGCAACATGATCCTCGGGAACAACTTCTTCGTCACCCCCTCTGACTCGGTCGCCATCATCGCCGCGAACGCGACGAAGTGCATCCCGTACTTCAAGGACGGCCTCAAGGGTCTCGCGCGCTCCATGCCCACCGCGGCGGCGCTCGACCGCGTCGCCGAGAAGCTCGGCGTCGAGTGCTTCGAGACGCCCACCGGGTGGAAGTACTTCGGCAACCTCATGGACGCCGGCCGCCTGAGCGTGTGCGGGGAGGAATCCTTCGGCACGGGGTCGGACCACATCCGCGAGAAGGACGGCCCGTGGGCGGTCCTCGCGTGGCTCTCCATCCTCGCGTACCGCAACAAGGACGTCCCCGAGGGCGAAGAGCTCGTCTCCGTCGAGCAGATCACGAAGGAGCACTGGGCCGAGTACGGGCGCAACTTCTTCAGCCGATACGACTACGAGGGGTGCGAGTCCGGCCCGTGCGACGACATGGTGAACCACCTCCGCGCGATCGCGGAGAAGGCGAAGAAGGGCGACGCGTACGGGGCCTACGAGCTCGACTACGCGGACGACTTCGAGTACGTCGACCCCATCGACGGCTCGGTCGCCAAGAAGCAGGGCGTCCGGTTCGTCTTCACGGACGGCTCGAGGTTCATCTTCCGCCTCTCGGGAACCGGGTCGAGCGGCGCGACGGTGCGCATGTACATCGAGCAGTACGAGGCGGACCCCGAGAAGCAGGGCGCGGACGCGCAGGACGCCCTCAAGGCCCTCATCGAGGTCGCTCTCGAGACGAGCCAACTCGAGAAGTTCACCGGGCGCAGCGAGCCCACCGTCATCACCTAAGTCCATCGTCAAGACGACGCCGCGAGCGCGCGAAGGCGCCGCCGCTACGTGTTCGAAGTTGTGTCGAAGCAGAGCTGATTTGATGAACGATTTTTTTTGCCTGCTCTCCGCACTGTGCCCTCATCATCATCACGTCGCTCCGCTCTCGTGCCGCCGTCGTCGTCGGCGTCCCTCGCCTCCCCGACGCGCAGTGCGCGTCGCGCGGGAGGGCGAGCCCCCCCCGTATGCGCGCGCGTCACGCTCTCGTCTTCCGCGCGCGCGCGCGATGTCGTCCTCGCGTCGGCGGTCGTCGTCTCGCGGTCCCTACTCGCGGCGCGCGCGCCCGGGTCTGTCTCTGACGCTCGCGGGGCTCGCCGCGGCGAAGGTCGCGGGGCTGTGCGCGTTCGCCTCCGGGTTCTTGCTCACGCGCGTCGAGCTGAGGGACGCGAGCGCGTGCGACGACTTTCCTCACGCGGCGGCCGACGACGCGGACGCCGCGTCCCCCGCCCCCGGGTTCCCCGGGTGCTGGTCGCGCGCGCCCGTGAACAAGGCGGTCGTCCTCGTCATCGACGGCGCGCGATTCGACTTCGCGGGCCCCGCGCGGGCGGTCGGGAACCCTCCCGCCGCGGGGTCGGGAACCCGGGGCGCGGACGGATCGTCCACCTCCGCGTCTCCGCCGCCGCCGCCGCCCATGAGCGTCTTCGGCGACCTCCTCGCGCGCGACGGCCCCTCGTTCGGCGACCTGTTCCGGTTCGTCGCGGACCCTCCGACGACGACGCAGCAGAGGCTCAAGGGACTCCTCACAGGCGGCCTTCCGACCTTCGCCGACGTCGGGGACAGTTTCGGCGGCGGCGCGGCGCTGCGCGAGGATAACGTCGTCCACATCGCCGCCGCTCGGATGGGCCTTCGCATCGCCTTCTCCGGCGACGACACGTGGCTGGACCTGTTCCCGGACCCGCGCGCCTCCTTCCGCGCGGGATACGAGCCGTTCCCGAGCTTCGACGTCAAGGACCTCGACCTCGTCGACGAGGGCGTGCGGAGGCATCTGAACGCGACGCTCGCCGAGCCCGAGAGGTGGGACGTCCTGATCGGACACTTCCTCGGCGTGGACCACGCGGGGCACGCGCACGGCGTCCGGTCCGAGGCGATGCGGCGGAAGCTCGCGGAGAACGACGCGGACGTTCGACGCGTCGTCGCCGCGATGGAGCGAAGCGGCGCGTACGACGACGCGATGTTGTTGGTTTTCGGCGACCACGGGATGACGCTCGCGGGCGACCACGGGGGGGGGACGCCCGAGGAGACCGACGCGTTCTTGTTCGCGTACCACCCGAGGGCCGCCGCGCGGCGGCGACGAAAAAGGAGCGCGCGCGACGCGCGAGGAGGGGGAGGAGGGGGAGGCGACGGCGATGCCCCGCGCCGGGCGGAATTGGAAGGCGCCCCCTTCGCTCGAGGTCCGCCGACGTACGAAGCGACGCGGCTCTTTCCGCAAATCAACTTCGCGCCAACCGTCTCCGCCGTCCTGGGTCTCCCCGCGCCGTTCGGGAACCTCGGGAGGATCGACCGACGCGCGTGGGACGTCGCGTGGGCGGGATGGCGCGACGCGGAAGAACGCGGAGAAGACGGCGGAGAAGAAGCCGCGAAAACGGTCGCGGAGAAAACAACGGTCGCGGCGGCGGATGGGTCGTACGCCGCCGCGACGCGCGCCGTCGCCGCGCAGGTGCGGCGCTACCTCCGCCGCTACGCCGCCGCCGCGGGGACGACGCTGTTGACGGAGGCGGAGGAGGAGGCGATTTTCGACGGGGGGACGGACGAGGGCGTTCCGCCGGGCGGTACGGGTGTCCGTTCGAAGCGGGGGGAACCGTTCGAGGGTTCGTTCGAGGGTGAGGAACCGTTTGGGGGTTCGTCCGACGGTTCTTCGGGGACGTCGTCGTCTCCGCGCGACCGCCTCCGCGCGCACGAGGCTTTTTTGGACGCGGCGGCGAACGCGGCGCGCGCTCGGTGGACGCGGTTCGACCTCCCGAGGATGGTCGCGGGACTCGCGCTCGTCCTCGCGGGCCTCCTCGCGCAGCTCCTCGCCGTCCGCGCGATCGAGCGCGACGACGACGACGACGACGACTCGAAGAAACCGTCCGCGAGCGACGAGCGAACAGGCCGCGCGTCGGCGGCGTCCCTCGAGGCGCTCGTGCACGCGACGCTGACGCTCGGTCTGTTCGCTTGTCGCCTCTCGAACAGCTACGTCGTCGCCGAGGGCGACGCCGCGCACTTCGTCGTCGCCTCCCTGGCGTTCGCGCGCGGCGCGTTCGCGATCGCGGGGCGCGAGCGCGCGAGCGCGGTGTTCGGCGCGGTCGTCGCGCTGGCGACCAACGCCGCGCTGCAGGCGCTCGGCGCCGCGTGGGGGAAGGAGGAGGAGGCGGCGGCGGCCGGGGGGTTTTCCACCGGGGCCGCGAGCCCGGGGTCTTCATCCCCGTTCGCGTCGTCGTTGGCGTTCGCGTGCGCGCGTCGAGTATCCCTCGCGGCGCTCCCCTGGATGGCGCGCGCGGCTCTGCGAGGGTACCCGCGCGGCGGCGGCGCGGCGGCGTGTTCGCGCCGGACGCGCGTCTGCGTCGCGATCGCGCTCGCGGGCGTCGGGTGTCGCGCGTTTCTCGCCCCGGGGGCGCCGACCCACGCCGCGCTCGAACGGTTTTGTTTCATTCTCCGGGCATTTCCGTCGCCGTTCGAAGGGTTCGGCGGCGAGGGGGCGGCCTCGAGTGAGCGGGCGGCTTCGGCGGGCGACCCCAGATTCTGGGCGCCGCTTCGGTGGGCTCGGGTCCACGCGCTCGCGCTTCCGCGCGTGACGTACGCGGCCTCGGCGCTGGCGCTCGCGTCGGCGGCGCTCGAATCCGAACAGACGAGAAGACGCGCGGCGCGGGCGGCGAAAAAAGGCCCCCCCCCCGGGGCCCTTTTTTTGGACGGCGTTTTACCGTCGCGGCGGAAGGGGAGGAGACGGAGACGAAGACGGAGACGGAGGCGGAAACAGCGCTCGTCCGACGCTCGCCGCCGCGTGGGCCGCGGCGCCGACGCTCGCGATGCTCGCCGGGGACGGCGGCGCCGTTTGGGTCGCGCTCGCGACGACGCACGTCGCCGCGCTCGTCGCGAGCCGCCGCCGCCGCGCGGCGAATCGGTTCGACGGGACGCTCGCGCCCTCGGGACCGTTCGGTCTCGCGTGCGCGACGTACGCGGCGTCGTCCGCGCTCTTCCACGCGGGGGGCCGGCGGTGCGCGTTCGACGGGTTGCGGTTCGCTCGCGCGTTCGTCGGGTTCGAGCGGTTCCGGTTCTGGACGATGGGCGCGCTGCTCGCGACGGACACGTGGGCGGGCGACGCGTTGCTCTGCGCGTCGTTACCCGCGATGGCCGACGCGACCGTTACGACCGTCTCATCGGGTGGTGGTTCATCGGAGGGGGACGACGCGGTGGGCGAAGATGGCGGGGAGGAGGAGGAGGAGGGCGGCGGTGGGTTGGGGAGAAGAACGGCGGTGGACGTGAAGCGGGATCGGCGGGTCGCGTCGGCGACGCTCACGCTGAGTTTGCTTCGGGGCGTCGGGGCGTTTGCGAGCGCGGCGTTCGCGGGACACGCGCGCAGACACCTGATGGTGTGGGCGATCTTCGCGCCGAAGTTCGCGTTCGAGGCGTGCGGCCTCGTCCTGGTCGAGTGCATGCTGCTCCGAGCGACGAGGGGGTGAGGAGGGGGAGCGCGCGAGTCTACGTAATACGAGTCTACGTAGGGGGCGACGGAGGGTCGGAGGAGACATTTTTTTTTTGGTCTGCCGAATTTCTTTTGGATCGTCACCCCAATCCTGACGACCTCTCGGACTTGAGACGTGTCGCCGGCGGGGCGACGCGGCGTCGTTCGCGCGCCCTCCGCACACCTCGCGGCGCGGACTCCGCGCCTCCGCGCGTCGCTAGGGGGATGCGCGCCTCGTTCGCGTCGGGCGCCCTCGTCGGCGTTCCGCGCGGGGCCCACTCCGCTCGCCCCGGTCGTCGTCCCGCGGGAGGCGGCCGCGTCTCGGCACCGTCGTCGTCGCCCGGGTGCCGACGCGCTCGCCTCCCTCGCGGCGGCCCTCGGCGCGTCTCCGCGTCCGCCTTTTCGTCCCTCGCCGCGGACCTCGCCTCCGGCCTCGCGCCGCCGGACGCCCCCGCCGTCGTCGACCCCGCGCACTGGACGCGGTACGCGTTCATGTTCCCCGTCTCCGTCGGCGTCGCGACGACCGCGATGCTCACGGGCATCGGCGGCGCGGCGCTCTTCACCCCCATCTTCCTGCTCGGGTTCCCCCTCCTCGGCCCCGAGTTCGCGCTCGAGTCCCCCGCGGAGGCGTTCAACGTCGCGCTCATCACCGAGTGCTTCGGGTTCACCTCCGGCCTGATCGGGTACGCGAGGCGCGGCTTAGTCGACTGGCGCGTCGCCGCGCCGTTCGCCGCCGTCGGCGTCCCCTTCGCCATCGTCGGCGGCTTACGCGTCGCCGACGCCGACCCGGCGGCGTTGAGGATCGCCTACGGCGCCGCCATGCTCGTCCTCGCGGCGACCCTCGTCGTCGAAGCGAAACCCGAAGCGTCCGAACCGCCCGAAGCTTCGGAAGCTTCGGCGAACGACGCCACGAAGACGTCCTCCGCCGCGACAATACTAGTCACGAAGACGGACGCGTCCGGGCGGACGTACCGCTACCGCCGCCCGCCCCTCGATGGGCTCTTCTTCGCGCTCACCGCGACGGGCGCGCTCGCCACGGGCCTCCTCTCGGTGGGCATCGGCGAGAGCGTCGTGCCGCAGCTGACGCGCCGCGGAGACGCGACGGCGATCGAAGAAGAGGGGGAGGAGGGAGGCGACTCTGTGGATGACCGCGGCGGCGGCGCTCGCGGGCGCGAAGTCGGGATGCCGCTTCCGGTGGCCGCGGGGACGAGCGTGAGCGTCGTGATCGTCGTCGCGCTGTGCGCCGCCGCCGCGCAGGCGAGCGCGGTGTACGGCTTCGGCGTCGGCGGCGGCGGGGAGGGCGGTGGGATCGAGGCGGCGGAGCGCGCGTTCGCGTTTCCGACGCACCTTGTGTGTTACACGGTTCCCGGGGTGGTGTGCGGCGGGCAGATCGGGCCGAGGCTCCAGGGGAGGGTGGAGCGGAGGGCGGCGGAGCGAGCGGTGGGGGGCGTGTTTGCGTGCGTGGGCGCCGCGTTCCTGCTCGCCGGCGCGCGCGCGCTCCCGGGAGGGGAGCTGTTAAAATAACGCGCGCGACCGAGACAGACCGTCGCGCGCGTTCCAAACGAACTACACTCTCGACGTAAGAGCTACACGAGTACACGGTTTCGTTCGTTCCCGTTGACGTACGCGTTCGTTCGCGTTCGTTCGCGTTCTTTCCCGGCAGGGCCGCCCGTCGGGGTGGAGCGTCTTTCGCCCCCCCCCTCCCTCCGAGTCGCCGCGACGCTCAAAATTCCATCCCGAAGCCTCGCCTCGCGCCCTCCTCGTCTTCCCCCCCGCGCCCCCCCTCCCCCGTCGCCCCCCCTCCTAAAGAAGGCCCTTCCGCGCCTCCGCTCTGTGTCGGACACGGCGCCACCGTCGCCGCCTCCGCTAGGATGGCCTCGATGGCGTCGACGGTTTGCGTCCCCGGCGGCGGTTCCCTCCTCGCGTTTTTGGGCTGCGTCGGCCCGAGCGGCACCTCCGGGCTCAGGTCTCGCGCGAACCACCCGTGCGCGGTGATGCCCTGGACCGTGAGTCTCTGCTTCGGCTCCTTCACGAACACCGCGGCGAGGAGGTCGAGGCACTCGGGCGAGGCGTCGGGCGAGGGGTCGTAGGCGACGTCGAGGACGCGCCACATCGTCGCGTGGTTGGATCCCGGGTGCTCGGGGTCCTGGAACGGGTACTTACCGACGAGCATGACGTACAGGACGACGCCGCACGCCCACACGTCCGAGGCCTTGCCGTCGTACGGCTGCACGCCCTGGTACACCTCCGGGGAGATGTAGGCGGCGGTGCCGATCCTGGTCTTGGGCTGGGAGTCCTGGGGGCCGTCGCCGACGGATTTTGAGTAGCCGAAGTCGCAGATTTTCAACCGCGGCGCGTCGAGGCTGAGGTCGACGAGCAGATTCTCGAGCTTCAGGTCGCGGTGCACGACGCGCATCGCGTGCAGGTACTCCACGCCGGAGATGAGGTGCTGGAAGAAGTACCGAGCCTGGGGCTCGTTGAACGAGCGGTGCTGCTGGACGTAGCCGAACAAGTCCCCGCCGCCGACGTACTCCATCGCCACGCAGAGGTGCGTCCGGGTCAGAAACGCCGAGTCGAACGTCACGACGAACGGATGCCGCAGCGCGCGGTGGTTCAAAATCTCGCGCCGAACCGCGTCCGTGATGTGCGCCGGACCCCGCGGGATGCGCTTCACCGCGCGCAGAGCGCCCGTGGGTCTGTGCCGGCAGAGGTACGCGGAGCCGAACGAGCCCGAGCCCAGCGCGGAGGCGAGCGGGGGGGAGCCCGACGCGGACACGCCCTCGGACGAATCGAAGAAGCAGTACTCGTACTCGTCCGACGCGAACGACCCGGGCGAGGCCGCGGGCGCGCCGAGCAGGGAGAGTTCCGCCGGGCGCATCGCGAGCGGCGGCGCGCGAGGATCGACGACGGCGGGATCGCGCGAGCGCGCGGAAGGGGTGGTCGCGCGCGGGCGCGCGGGGGACGCCGAGCGCGGGTCGATCGATCCCAACTGTCGGGTCGATCGACGCGACAGATCGGACGTCCGAACGGCGCGCGTGAACGCGCCGCGCGGCGGTGTCCGGGACGGCGCGCGGGACGCGAGGCGAGGGGCGCGAGGAAGGCGCGCGATGCAAGACGTCGCGGCGCGCCCCACGACCCGAGGCGGAACCCGCGGAGGGCGCGGCGTCGGGGCCGCGGCGCGCGGAAAATATCTGACGCGGCGGCACTGCAGCTTTAGCGCGTCGTCCAGTCATCACGCGCGGGCTTCGACGGAGTTCGATCGTGGACACGTCATCGGCGGCGCGGCGGGTTTGAGCGGGCGCCCGCCGATGAACGCCGCCCGCGACCCCGCGGTCGCCGTCGATCGGCGAAACCGAGACCTGTCGGTCCGGCGCGGGGAAAAAAAAAAACGGCGCGTCGCCTTTTTCCGCCCAGGGGGAATCGCGGAATCAGAACACCCGAGCCGTCGTCGTCTCTGGAGATACTCCGCGCGCTCGAGATACTCCGCGCCCTAGGACAGACACAGCACATCGCTCGAGCAGAAGTGCATCGCTCGTGTAGTACATACACGCGTCGCTCTAGAGGTCGTGGTAACACCGCCCTCACGCGGCGCCGCGCGCGACCACCGTGAAGGACGGTCGCAGGCCCCCGCGTTTGTTCAGGTACGGGCGGCATCTCGGATGCACGCCCAACCACGACTCGCCCACCCTCCCCCCCCGCTCGGCCGCGTCCGTCAGCGTCGGGCACCCGTTCTCCTCGAGCCACATCAGCGTCTCGAGGTGCCCCCCCTTCGCCGCGTACATGCACGCCTTCTCGTTCCACGGGCACCCGTTCTCGCGCGCCCACCGAAGCGTCTCCAGCCGCCCCGCCGACGCCGCCCACGCGCACGTATTCTCGTCCCACTCGCACCCGTTCCGACGCAACCACTGAAGCACCTCCAGGTGGCCTTCCTTCGCCGCGGCCTGACACGTCCCCTTGCCCCACGGGCACCCGTTCTGACGCGCCCACTTCAGCACCTCCAGGTGGCCTCCCGACGCCGCGCACGAGCACGTCCGCTGGTCCCACGGGCACCCGTTCTCGCGGAGCCATCGCAGCGTCTCTAGGTGCCCGTCCCAAGCCGCGTTCGCGCACGCGGGCTCGCGCCACGGGCACCCGTTCCGACGCAACCACCGAAGCGTCTCCAGGTGGCCTCCGGACGCCGCGTAGTTACACAGGTCTATGTCCCACGGGATGCCGATCTCGTCGCGCGACCACTTCAGCACCTCGAGGCGGCCCTCCCTCGCCGCCGCTCGGCCCCAGCGCGCGTTCCACGATTCGCCGCCGACGTCGCGTCCCCACTTGAGCACGTCCAGGTGGCCTCTCGAAGCCGCGCATTCGCACGCGTCCGCGTCCCACGGGAACCCCTTCGCGTGTAAGCGCCGGAGGAACGCGAGCCGGCCGCGCTCGGCGGCGCACCTGGTGATCAAGCTCGACTTCTTCACCGCGCCGAGCCGCGTCCTCCTCGTCAGAAAATCCAGCGCCTCGACGTCCCCTTCCACCGCCGCGGCGACGAGGGGATACCACCGTCGCAACTCGTCCTCGCCGTGCGCTCGACGCCACGCGTCGAGTTCCTCCGCCGTGGGCGCCGCTCGCGTCCCGGGCGCGCGCTCGACCGACTCGCGGCACGTCTTCCCGGCCAACGCGAACGTCGTCTGGAACCAGCCGAGTCGTGCCACCACCTCGTCGAGGATCTGGGGAGGCAGATTGCCGAGGAAGGGTCCCAGGACGTGGTCGTCGTCGGGGAACATGGCGAGGATGGACGCGTCCATCGCCCCGCCGCTCCTCCCGCGCAAACCCTCCCAGAGGCCGGTGAGCGTAGCCAACATGCCGCGCGAGGAGGAGGGGGTGTGAGCGCCGGCCCGCGCGCGGAAGAGTCGCTCGTCCGGCGTAGTCCAAGACGACCCGAGGTAACAATTCAAATCGCCGATCGGTCCAGCCTGGAGAGAATATTTTTCTCTCAAAATAATGCCGTCAGTTTGACTCCACCAGCACACCCCCACGCGCGCTTCGACGTCCACCACCGCCCCCACACTTCGCCGTTCGACGCGCGAGGTGGCTCGTTGGAAAGAGGACGTCGCGGACGACATCCTCGAGGCAAAAAAAATAAAAGTAGTACTATCGGCAGGATTCGAACCTGCGCTCTTTCGAACTGGCACCTGAAGCCAGCGCCTTAGACCGCTCGGCCACGATAGCGTTAATCCAGGGTGCACCCGGACCGATCCCAAGTGTGCATGGGTATCTCGTGTTTGCGTGTTGGCAAGGATGCCAGCGGGCGCGGATTTAGAATACATGAACGGATGCGGATCGTGCCGGTAGACTACCTATGGGCGTCAGTCTGAATATTTCGCTGACAGGCTCGCAGACGCTCGTCCGCCTTGATGCGCGGCACCCCTCGCGCGGTCTCGACGTCAACGCCGATCTGGACCTCGTTCGCTCCCCTCTCCCCCCTCGCGCACTCCGGAGCGCGGCGCGGTGCGCGCGCGCGATCGCTCGAGAGCGCCTACTCGGCGCGGCGCGTTTCGGGCCGTCGCGCGAGGCGCGGTCGCGGGTGTTTCGCGATGGAGACCACGGGCGAGCAGCTGGAGGTGCGCGGCGCCGCGTCCCCCTCTCGACCCCCCTCTCGACCCTCTCTCGTTCGCCTTCCTCGTCCGATGCGCGCGCGCGCTCGCACCCCACCGCTCGCCCCCCGCGCGCCTCGCCTCCTCGCGCTTTGGGTCGGTTCTCGCGCGCGTTTTCTCCGATCTCTCCCCGCTCGACGCCGACGCCGGCTCACCTCCCTCCCTCCCTCGCCCAGGCGTTCAAGTCGTTCGTCGCGAACGCGAGCGCGCCGTCCACGTCGTGGCGTTTGAGTCGCCTCGAGAATGGCCTTCGCATCTTCGAGGAGGACGCCTCCGGCGACGGCGTCGCGAGCCCCGGACCCCGCGCCGGCTCGACCGCGTCAAATCGACCGGCGACCGTCCCCGCGTCCTCCGCCCTCGGGTGTAAGTCCGTCGGCCTGATCTTCGCCCGCCCGGAGCAGGTGTTCAACCTGGTGATGGATCTCGGCCCCGAGCGCGCGAGCTGGGATCTGACGCACGCGCGCGGCGAGGTCGTCGAGCGCCTCGGCGACGCGTCGGACGTGGTCAAGGTGGCGTACGGCAAAAAGTTCGGCTCGAGGCAGTTCGAGCTCCGTCGGAGCTGGCGCAGCGAGCCGGACGGCTCGTTCGTCCTCGCCCTGTCGTCCGCGGACGCCGGCGGCGGATTCGTCGGGGGGTGGGTCATCGCGCCGTTCACGCAACAGCACGTCGCGGGACAGCACGCCGCCGCCTCCGGAGCGCACTCGGGCGGCGTCTCGTCCCCGACGGGCCCCGGATCCCACGGGTTCGGCCCCGGCGCGAACTTCCTCGACGCCGAGTTCACGAGCGCGTGCCTCGTGACGTGCGCGATGAAGATCGCGAACGCGGGGATCGTCGAGTGGGTCCGCGCGCGGAGCGGCGCGGCGAGCCTGAGCAGCCGCGTCGTCGCCGCGCAGGTGGCGGGCCTGCGGGAGCTGTGCGAGCACACCGAGGGCGACCCCGGGTCCTTCGCGCTCGCGGGCGCGACGCGGTCCCTCAACGCGGTCTCGCTCGCGGGCGGCCAGCGTCCCAGCGACCAGCCCGAGGAGAGCACGGAGGACGAGGACGAGGACGTGTTCGAGGACGCCAGCTCGGAGGCGAGCGACGACGATCTCTCCGACGCCGGCGACGCCGACGTGCTCGCGGACGAGGCGGGCGCGGGATCCCGCGATCGACCCGGGGACGCTCCGGGAGCGAATACCTCCCGCCGCGCGTCGGTGGATTCCACCGGCGGCGGGTCGAATCGCCGCTCGTCGTTGGGGACCCGCGGCTCGGATCCCTCGCGGCGGGACTCGCGCGTGAATTCGATGGCGTTCGAACGCGCGGGCCGCGCGCCCGGTCTGTTCGGGGGTTCGCTCGAGGAGGGCCGGTGGCCGTTCGAGGACGGGTGGAAATCCGCCAACGCGTGGTGCGCGCCGGACGGGGATAACTTCCGCGTCCGGGGCGCGAATTACCTTCGAGACCGCAAGAAACAGAACGCCGGGAGGCCGTTCGCGGAGCTCGTCGCGGTGGATTGGTTCGCGGATTTGCGCCGGATGGACGACGTGTGCGGCGCGCCGGGGGGCACGTGCCAGAGGCGCATCTTGGGAGGGGAGGAGGGCGGCGAGGCGCGCTCGCGGGGTTCTCTCGGGGGTTCTTCTTCTTCCGCGGCGGGGGGAGGCGCCGATTCGTCCGCGGGGTCGATTCCCGGCGTCCCCGGCGAGCGTCGCGTGTTCGCGGTGAACATCCAGGTGCCCGGGCCTCGGCACCACTCCATCGTGTATTACTACGTCCTTCGCGAGCCGCCGGACCCGAGCTCGGCCTTCGGGAAGTTCTGGAACGGGGACGCGGAGTACCGGAAGGACCGGCTCAAGCTCATCCCGAACGTCGCGCTCGGGCCGTGGGTCGTGCAGCGGGCGGTGGGCACGAAACCGCTCATCGTCGGCAGGGCGCTCAAGGTGGCGTACCACCAGACGGAGCGGTACCTCGAGGCGGACATCGACATCGGGTCGAGCGCGGTGGCGAACAACGTCGTGCGGTTCGTGCTGGGGTACGTGCGGACGCTCGTCGTGGACATGTGCTTCCTCGTCGAGGCAAAGACGGAGGAAGAGCTCCCGGAAAGGCTCATCGGAACCTCGAGGGTCGCGCACCTCGAACCGGACGCCGCGGTGCCCCCGCCGCCGAGGGAGTGAGCGCGAAGCGAAGCGAAGCGGAGCTCCCGCGGGAGACGCTTTTTAGCGCGATTGCGCGCGCGTAAAAGTCGAACGGCGTCTCACGTCATACTCTCGTCTCTCGTCGTATGCCTCCTCGCGTCTCTCGCGTCACGCGACTCCTCGCGTCTCACGTCATGACGACGTCCCCTCCGCGGTCGGCGTCGTCGGCTTCGTTCGTCGGGACTTTCACTCTTCCGAGTCCGTTTTCGCGGTTGAAGACGGCGTCCTTGATCGCCTGCGTCGCCGCGCCCTTGGCGTGTTCGATCGTCACCTTCGCGCCGTCCGCGGCGATTTTCCCGAGCGCGTTTTCCTCCATCGCCCGCCTCGCCGCCCCCGCGCCGCCGCCGCGGATGAACAACCCGCCCATCCCCCCCCTCCCCGCGGTCGTTCCCCCCGGGTGCGACTCCGCGTGCGTCATCTTCCTCGCGAGGTCCTCGATTTGCGTCGCGACGAACGCGCGGTTGGCGCGCGCCGGGCTGCTCGACAGCGTGTTCACCCAGTACTTGTTCCACAGCACGTCCAGCATCTCCGCGTCCAGGCGCGACTTGAAGAAGCTCACGTCCAGGCGATAGTACTGGTTCGCGTGCACGCCGAAATCCTCGATCTTGTCCATGGGGATCGTCTGATACCCGCCGCCTCCGCCTCCTCCTCCCCCCGCGCCGCCGCCGTTCTCTGGGTCGCCGCCCGTCGCGCCCTTATACCCCTGCGGGTACGTCCGGAACGCGCCGATCTCCACCTTCCCCGCCGCGCACGTGCGCACGGGGTCGATCACGATCGCGAGGAAGGGCTCGGTGTACTGCTGGTTCAGCAGCTGCGTCGAGCAGTCGATGCCGGACATCCAGCACCCGTACCCGGGGTGGCTGTGGTACCACCCCACGACGTGCTCGCGCCGGCCGTGATCGCGCGACGCCTGGACGAAGTCGACCATGTACTCGTACGCCTCAGCCTGGGCGTTCACGCGCGTCTCCGTGCCCTCGACGGGAAGCGCGAACGCGTCCAGGACGACGAACGTGTCGCCCACCGTCTTACCCTGCGAGAGGGCGGGAGCGCGGGGAGAGGGTACCGCGTCGTTAAGAAAACAGAAGAACGAGACGACGAGAGGGTTCTTCATCAGATTCGCGCGGAGGGGGACGGACGAGGGTCGCGCGTCGGGGCCGCGTCGCGAAAGGGGGGGGGGGACGCGGGCGGTCGACGCGGAGGGCGCGTGCACTCTGCGCGGGGTCGGGTGGGCGGATGGGTCGAGGGTGGTCAGACGGGCGCGCGCGGGAGAGGGAGATCTCGCGCCTCGGAGGGTCGTTTGTGCGAAAAACGCGACGGGGGTGGGGCGGGAGGGGGCGAAAAAATGACATCATCCGGGCGGCCCGCGATCACGCGCTCACGCACCGCCTGGAGCATGCCCATGACCTCCAGCTCCCCGCCCGAGCGGCAGTGCATGGTCATCTTGATGAGCGCGAGCGCGGAGACGCGAACGTGCTTGAAGTAGTTCGGGTTCTGCTTCCACGGCTTCTCCTCCTGGATCTTCTTCTGCTGCGCCTCGTCGTAGCGAAACAGCGACGCCTCGTCGCTCTCCGACGCCGCCTCGACGTCGTTCTCCAGCTCCCACTGCGCGCGCGCGGTGTCCATCGCGCGTGACGCCGATCGTTCCGAGGCGGCCCGTCGTTCCGGACGCGAGGCGAAGCGCGACGCGAAGTGTCGCGCGGGAGACCCGCGAAGGGGGCCAAGACGGAGAAATCCTCGCGGCGAACGGCGCGACGATGATGACCCGCGGGCGCGCCACCGCTGCTGCTGGAAAACCCGCGCGCTCGAGTTCAAGACTTGTTCGGACCTGTCGCGCGGGTTGGAGCACTCGTCCAACTCATCGACGCGGACGTGTCGAGAGTGGATAGCGAGGGAGCATCCCAGCACCCACCTCCCGCGCCTCGCGCACAGCGTCTCGCACGCCGGCTCGCCCCGAACTCATCTCACGATGCTCGCGACGTCGACCAGCACGCGCGCCGTCGCGGCCTCCCGCCCCGCGCCCGCCTCCGCGCGGCGCGCCGCCGTCCGCCGCGCGGCGATCGCGCCTCGCGCGAGCGGCGACGACGCCCCCGCCCTCCTCGCCTCCTCCTCCCCCGCCTCCCCGACGCTCGCCTCCGCGGACCCCTCCCGCCGCCTCGTCCTCGGCACCGCGGGCGCCGCGCTCGCGGGCGCGCTCGCGCCGTTCGCGCTCCCGGCGCGCGCGGAGGTGTCGGACTCGAAGATGGTCGGCGCGTACCTCCCCGCGGCGCCGGACGCGTACCCGGGGTTCCACGTCTTCTCCGCGGCGTCTCCGAGGACGCCTGCGCTCCGAGCCGGCGCTCTGGACCCCTACACGGTCTTCCTCCCCGAGCAGTGGAAGGAGGCGCCCGTGAGCAACGCGAAGAGTGGGAACTACTGCCAGCCTCGCTGCGACGAGGCGACGACGGAGGTGCAGTTCGTGGACCCCGGCAGCGGGAGCTTCTCCATCATCATCATCCCCACGACGAAGCTCTTGATCGCGAAGGAGAACCCCTCGATCGAGGACGTGGGCGAGATCAACGGCATCCTCGACGCCATCTCCCCCGCGATCACCGCGAGCGTCGCGGTCGAGCCGGAGGAGGTCGTGAAGGCGGAGACGGTCAGGGTGGACGGGAAGGCGTATTACTCCTACGAGCTCCTGACCCCGTTCGCCGACGCGGGCGTGCACAACGTCGCCGTCGTCACCACCAACAAAAATTACGTCATCCTCGCCACCGTCGGCGCGAGCGAGAAGCAGTGGGCGAAGAGCGAAAACGATCTCAAAAAAATCGTCCAGAGCTTCAGGTGCTGAGCGTGAGACGGAAACGAACGACCGGGCGAACGAGGAGGTGGAGGAAGGCGATCACGAACCGAAAAGAGGGCGCGAGCGAGCCCGAGAGGGACGCGGCGAGGGACTCTTCGCGCGCGCCGAATACAATTTGGTACACACGAAAATCATCTATTAAAAAACACGCGCGCAGCCGTCGCAACGATCCCTCAGAAGGGTTTCGGCGCGGCGTAGCCCCCCGGCGGGCCCGGCGGTGGCTGGCGGTACGCCATGCCCGCGGGAACGCCGGGGGGCAGCGCCCCGGGATACCCGGCGGGCGGGAGGTGATACGCCATCGTCCCGATCGCGGGCACCCCCCCGAGGTTTCTCTGCAGCACCTGGTTCACCTGCGCGTGGTACGCCGCCGCCGCGCCGCCCACGGCCGGCGCCGACGCGGCGGCGCGCTGCGCGAGCTGCTCCTCGAACTGCAGGTAATAGTTTCGGACGTTCGCCTGTGGACGGGGGAGGAGGAGGGGTGCGGGGTCGTCAGGCGTTCGCGGCGACGGGCGCGGACGGACGGGAAGATCTCGCGCGACGCGCGGATCGTTCGCGCACCTTGTGCTTGAACCCGGCGTTGTGCTGCTTGCGAACGGAGTTCGAGTCGTGCGTGAGATGCGCGTCGCAGTAATCGCAGTAGTACCGCGGCATGGCGGTCGGCTCGCGACGCGCCGGGCGCCCGGCGCTCGACGTGTGACGGAGGGCTGCGGCGGGAGCGCGAATTTATTTCTCCTCGGGGCTCGAAAATCAGTGTACGTGCCCGCACACGCGGGTGTTTTTCTCGGAAGTACATCTCGGGAATATCCGAGTCACGTCGCGGTTCCAAGTGGACTCCGCTATCCACATCCATCGGGTTATTCTTCGCATCGCAAAAGATGGCTGCTTCCCTCACCGCCTTCCCCACGACCACCGCGTTCGCGCCCCGCGTGACGGCGCCCCGCGCCAAGCGCGTGTCCACCGTCACCAAGGCCGGCAAGTACGATGACGAGCTCCTCGAGACGGCGGTACGTGCCCGGTTCCGGAAAGACCTAAACAACGATAAATCCGCCTTTTCGCCGCGATCGCTCGCGGAAAAGCCGAAAAGCGTCGGACCCCCCGGCGTCCGTCCCTCGGCGTCCCGCCTCGACCGCGCGCGACTCACCTCGCTCCCCGCGCGCTTTCTCCGCCTCTTTCCGCCCGCAGACCAAGATGACCCAGCCCGGCAAGGGTATCCTCGCCATGGACGAGTCCAACGCGACGTGCGGATCCCGCCTCGAGGGCGTTGGCGTTGAGAACATCGAGGAGAACCGCAGGAGGTACCGCGAGCTCCTCATCACCACCCCCAACCTCGGCGAGCACATCGGCGGCGCGATCCTCTTCGAGGAGACCCTCTACCAGTCCTGCGCGGACGGCACGTCCTTCGTCGACGCGCTCAACGCCCAGGGCATCTACCCCGGCATCAAGGTGGACAAGGGCCTCCGCCCCCTCGCCAACACCTCCGAGTCGTGGTGCCAGGGCCTCGACGATCTCGCCGACCGCGCGGCGGCGTACTACGAGCAGGGCGCCAGGTTCTGCAAGTGGCGCTCGGTCGTCTCCATCCCCGACGGCCCCTCCCGCGTCGCGGTGACGGACTGCGCGTACGGCCTCGCCCGCTACGCCGCCATCTGCCAGAACGCCGGCCTCGTCCCCATCGTCGAGCCCGAGATTCTGCTCGACGGCGAGCACGACATCGACGAGACCTTCGAGGTGGCGTCGTGGGTGTGGGCGGAGACGTTCAAGTACCTCGCGGACAACAACGTCTCCTTCGAGCGCATGCTCCTCAAGCCCTCCATGGTCGGTCCCGGCGCGGACTGCCCCAAGCGCTCCACCCCCGAGGAGGTTGCGGACTACACCCTCCGCATGCTCAAGTCGCGCGTGCCCCCGAGCACCGCCGGCATCATGTTCCTCTCCGGCGGCCTCTCCGAGCTCGACTCCACGCTCTACCTCAACGCCATGAACCAGCAGCCCAACCCGTGGCACGTGTCCTTCTCGTACGCGCGCGCGCTCCAGAACACCGTCCTCAAGACCTGGGCGGGCGACGACGCGAAGAAGGACGAGGCGCAGGCGATCCTCGCCAGGCGCGCCAAGGAGAACGGCATGGCGCAGCTCGGCAAGTTCGTCGCCGGCGACGTCTCCGAGTCCGAGTCCGAGTCCACGTACCAGAAGAACTACGTGTACTAAGCGCAGACGCCGAACGCGCGCCAGAGACTTGACGTTCCTTGAGCGCGACGACGAACGTACTGGTACTTGTGCTCCGGGGGTCCCCTCACGATGAGCGAACGGATCGAGGACGAAGACGCGCTCCGATCAAAAAATCAAAAGAAACCCCGGAAGATCACCCCTCGCCTCCCCCCTCTCCCCGACCTCTCCCTCCCTCCCCGCCCGCCCAGTCCCACCTCCCCAACCCGCCCTCGAGCGACTCGAGCGCGGCCCTCGGCCCGCCGAACGCGACCGCGAACGCCGCCGCGAACGCCGCCGAGCCGACGAGCGCCCCCGCCGCCGCCTCGGCGAACCTCGCGACGAAGACGCTCGTCGCCGCCGCCCCCGCGAAGTCGAAGACGCGCGCGCCCCCCGCGAAGGCGTCGCGCGTCGCCGAGGTCGCCGCGAAGCTCGCCGCTCCGGCGACCAGAACCTTCGCGACCTTCGCGGCGCCGCGGAGGCGTTCTTCGCGGCGCCGATCCGCGGTGGCTTGATCCGCGGGGGCTTGATCCGCGGGGGTTCCGTCGCGCGCGCGCTCGAGCCCCCCGTCGTCGTCGCGTTCTTCGTCGCCGAGCGCTCGCCACAGCGCGACGACGGCGACGGCGCCGGCGCACGCCGTGCTGATCGCGATGCCCCTGACGCCGAGCCTCCCCGGCCAGATCGTGAGCGCGGCGTTCATCGCCGCGTTGACGAAGACGCAGAGCGCGGCGACTCGAAGCGGCGTCGCGCCGTCGCCGAGACCGACGTAATGCGCCCTCTGCAACACGTCCCTCGCGACGGCGAAGAACCCGCCGAGGAGCAAGAGCCGCGCCACCTCGGCGACGAGCGCCGCCGCGCCCTCGTCGAACGCGTCGCGCTGGAACAGCAAAGCCACCAGCGTCCCCGCGAGCGGCGTCCCGACCGCGACCGCGAGCGTCGTCAGGGCCAGGACGACGAACAGAGCGTCGCCGACGAGGCGGCGGAGCTCGGCTCTTCTTCGTCGCCGCGCGTCGCGCGCGTCAGCGTCGGCGGCGGCGGCGGCGGCGGCGGCGGCGACGCGCGCGAATCTCGGCACGAGGGGCGTCAACAGCGCGGCGCTCAGGATGCCGAGCGGCGTGGCCGCGAGAAGCGTGGCGTACCCCAACCCGGCGGCGGCGGTGGGCGTGAACGACGCGAAGAACAGGTCCGTGCTCGCCGCGGTCTGCATGAGCGCGGACCCTGCGGACGCGCGAACCAACGCGCGCGTGGACGCGCGCGCCGAGGCGGACGCTCGCGCGCCTCGCGCGCTCGCGAGCCTGAACCGCCCGCCGACCAGGTTCGCCTCGCGCGAGGCGCAGAGCCTCAGCGCCGCGGTCTGCGCGAGCGCGCCGAGCAGAACGCCGAGGGGGAGGACGAGGTTCGCGTCGACGGCATTCGGCGCGGCGGCGGTGAACCACGCGACGGCGGCCACGACGGCGGCGCTGCTCACCGCGGGCGCCGCCGCGGGCGCGGCCCACTCCCCCGCGGCGGTCATTCGCGCCATCTGCGCGCCGTTCACCGCCGCGAGGAGGACGCACGGCGCCATCACTCGGAGCTGCGCCGCGGCGCGGAGGCGCGTGGCCGCGTCGAGGCCCGGCGCGGCGAGCGCGACGAACGCGTCGGCGAGCGCGAAGGTGAGCGCGGCGGCGAACGCGCACGCGAGCGTCGCGACGGTGACGACGGCGTCGGCGGCGGAGGCGGAGGCGGAGGCGGCGCCGCGCCGGGTCCCAGCGCGATCGTCAGAGCTGGTCTTCTGTTCCGACGCGGCGAGCCCTTCCGGCGGTGCGAACGCGCCTCTCTCTCCCTCGCGCTCGGCCTCGTCGCTCTGCCTCGCGAAGACGGCGGTCAGGACGCCGTGGAGGGGTCCGTTGAGTCCTCCGACGGCGACGAAGAAGAACGTGGGCACCACACACGCGAGGGCGTGCGCGTCGGCGATCGGGCCGACGCCGAAGGCCGCCGCGACGCGGACCTCGCGGAGGAGGCCGAGGAGCTTGCATGCGAGCGTGATGATGCCGACGGAGCCGACGACGCGCGCGAGGGCGCCGCGACGAGCGGGGGATGCGGCGGCGGGGGGGGGCGCGGCGGCGGCGGCGGGATCCCGAGCGTGGAGGGGCGCGCCGCGGGTGCCCAGATCGTCGTCGGCGTCGGAGGGGGAGAAGGAGCGGGCGCGACGCGCGAGGAGCCGAGCGTCGCGCGCGGGGCCCCGACGCCGCGCGAGGCGACGCGCCGCGTTCGGGGGAGGCGGCTCGACGCGCGAGGGGGCGCGCCGCGCGATGTTCGACGCGCGGCCGGGCGCGAGAGCGCGCGTCTCGACGCGACGACGGCACGCCGCGCGACATCCGAGACGACGAGCCGCGAGCGGCGCGTGTCCGCGCGCCCGAGGGCCGGCCCACGGCGCGGGCGTCGCGAGGAGCGCCATGCGCGCGCCTCCCGGGCGCGTCCCCGACGACCCGAGGCGCGGCCGGGGGACCGCGCGCCCCGTCCGACGCGCCGCGCGCCCGTCTCTGACCGACGAGCGAAGTGTGAGAGGTTTGAACTACGAGGCGCGGTCGTACTCGCATGAAAGTGACTACGAAAACACAGCTGTGTTCGAATCGGGTGTCACTACGGAGACGACGACCGACCCGCGCGAACGGCGCTTCGTCCCCGCCCTCGCCGCCGCGGCCTCGCGCGCTCCCCGCCCGCCCCGCGCGCCACTCACCCCCCGCGCGCTCCTTCCCGCGTGCTCCTCACTTCCCCGTCTTCGCCCGCTTCTCGCCCCGCCCCGCGTCGGCGTCAATCTCGCCGTCCTCCTCCTCCTCCTCCCGCCGTCGCCGCGCGCTCGCCCTCGCGCCCCCCGCCCCCCCTCCCCCATCCTCTGAAGAAGACCCCCCGCGCTTCTCGTTCGCCGCCCCGCCCCCCGCCTCCTCCTTCGCCTCCTCCTTCGCCTCGGCCTCGTCCGCCTCGTCGTCCATCGCGCTTCGCCTCGGCTCGAGCTGCCCCGTGTTCTCCAACGCGACGCGGTCGGGAATGCGGGGGAGCGCGATGTCGCAGCACTGGTCTTTGCTGAGGAGTTCCCACACGAACTCGTCCACGTGCGTCAGCGCGAACGCGCCGGTGGGGGTGTGGTGGCGGACCTTGCGGTAGTCGTTGAGCAGGGGCTCGAGGTACTGGTACACCTCCACGGGTTTGCCGACGAGGCGGAGGTACAACGCGCCGAGGAGCCTGACGTACTTGTAATCTTCGTTTCGAACGAACTCGAGGACGATCTCGTGGTCGGGCTGGATCTGAAGCATCTTGAGCGTCAGGCACAGGAAGTCCGTGGCCTTGGCGTTGCCGCCGTATATGCCCCCGAAGGAGCGCAGCTCCGTCGCGAGGTCCACCAGCGCCTCCGCGCTCACCCCGAAGCACCGCTCCTTCCAGAAGGTCATGTCGTAGATCTTCTGGCGCGTGATCTTCTCGACGAGGTTTTGGGGATTCGTGCCGTGCACGCTCCGCGCGAGCGGGTCCGTCGTGTTCGCCATGGCGCCCGACCGCGGAGCGACGCCCGGTGAACGACGGCCGAAGAGATGACGTCGCGCGGAGCGGGTCGAGGCGTGACTCCGCGCGCGATCGAGTGGCGCGCGACCCGGTGAGGCACGCGAGGGGAACGCGCGCGAAAGCGGCGGTGGAACATACAAGTGCGCGCGGACTAAGCGATGACGACGCGCGATTCGCGCGCCGCGCGTCCGCCCGCTCCGTCCGAGAAAACTGCGCGCTCCGAAGCTCTGACGCCCGCGCACACCACCGCGCGCCTTCGCCGACGCGCCGCATCCCGTCGCGGCGAGCGTCGTCCGCGTCGCGCGCGCGTCGGCCGCGCGTCGAGCGCGCGCCTCGCGCGCCGATCCCGGTGGCGAGATGGTGGAGCTCGACGCCCACCCCCGGCTCACGAATCTGGGCACCTGCGAGTTCAGCGCGGCGCTGAGCCTGCCCCGGATCCCGCCCCCCGCGCTCGATGCCCTCGAGGACGTCGGCGCGGTGAAGGCGGCGAAGCCGCTCGTCGAGCGCCTCGCGCGCATCCTGGCCAAGACGGACGTGTCGTATCTGTGCGTCCTCTCCCGCGCGCGTCTCCCGCGGCGACCCCTCCCGCCTCCCCGTCCGCGCGCCCTCCAGCTGCTGAGCGTTTCAAATTCCCCCTCCTCCCGCGCAGGTCGAGCACGCTGCAGCTCTCCTCGATCCCCCCCGCGAGGACCGGCCTCCGCGCCGCCCTCACCGCCGCGTCCGAAGACGTCTTCGTCGTCACCGGTGCGTGCCCGCGCGACCTCCCGACCCCTCCCGTACCTCCTCCCCGCATACCCCCCCCTCTCGCGCGCGCGCGCGCGCTCGGATCGGATCTCCCCGCGCCCTCGCGGAAGCGCACCAGGCACCCTAAATCTGACACAGCTGTGTCGCCGCCGCTCCCCGCGCGACCCCTCCTCTTCCGCAGCCGACCGACCGTCGCTCAAGGCGAACCCCCCCCGCGCATCCTCCGCGTCCAACAAACCCCCTTCCGGCGCCAACGCCGCCTCGATCGTCCCCGCGCTCCCCGCGCCGTCGAAGGACGCCGGCGGACGCCGCCGAGGCGCCGCCGACGAAAAAGCGCCCCCGCGCCGACGCGCCGCCGCCGCCTCCCGCGCCCGCGCCGCCGCCGTCGAGGTCGCCCGCGGCCCCTCGGACAAAGACCTCCTCGAGCGGTTCGCGGCGACGCTCGAGGACGTTTTCGAGCGCGCCGCGGACGACGCCGCGAACGATGGCGGAGAACGATCGGCGGCGAACGATGGCTCCGCTCGAGGAGGAGCGTCGGGCGCGTCTACGCTCCGCCCCGCGATGCCGCGCGCCGAGCTGGACGACGTCGGGCGCCAGGCGGAGGCGCTCGCCGAGCGCGGTTTGATCGGTTCGGTTCCCGCCGAGGACCTCTCGCGCCTCCTCGACTGCCTCGCCGCCACCGTCGACGCCTCGCGCGGGATCGACCTCGGCCCCGAGGACGACCCGCGGGGCCCCGCGGTGCGCGCGGTGCTCGCGGGCCTCGACGCGGCGAACGCGTCGCTGGCGATTCTCGGCGCGGAGGACGCGCCGCGGGAGGTGTACCGCGAGGAGGGCATCGACAAAATCGTCGACGCCGTCAAACAACACGCGACGCGGAACGTGTTCGCGTTCTACGACGCCTCGTACGCGCAGATCAGGGCCGGGACCGGGGCCAGGTCGGGGCCGCCGCGCAGGGGGGGGGCGAGCGACGAGGAGGAGGAGGAGGAGGAGGAGGAGAGGGCGAGAGGGGACGCGAGCGGCGGGAAGACGCGGGGGGGGAGATCGCCCGCCACGCCGAAACCGCGCGGTCGGCCGAAGAAGCGAGGGGGCAGCGCGGCGGTGTCCGCGGACCCCTCCCGGGGCACCGTCGCGCGCCTTCGCGACCCTCCTCCGAAGTTCGCGGCGTCTATCCGCGACGCGATCGCCGAGTCGGCGACGCGCCTCGCCGCGCTTCTTCGCGCGGTTCGCCTCCCGGACGCCACCCTGTTGCAGCTCACGACGCTCGGCGTCTCTTCGCTCGCGGTGGAGGGCGCGGACCTGATCCAGACCGAGGCGGTCGAACTCGTCGCCGCCGCGTTCAAGCGGTATCCGGAGCACCGATCGATCGTCCTGGACGCGATGTTGGTGACGCTCCTGAAGCTCCCGACGACGGGGCGCGGCGTGCGGCGGTACATGCTCCCGCGCGACGAAGCCGGCGCGGCGACGCAGGCGACGACGGCGATGCTCATGCGGTGCCTCCACGCGTGCGTCAGCTTCGACGCGCGCGACGAGGACGAGGACGAGGACGCGGAGGCGAATGACCCGGAGAGACGGCGGACCGCGATGGTCGTCGCCGAGGGCGACGCCGCGGACGAAAGGTGTCGCGCCCGCGACCGGAGGGTGTCGCGCGGGTTCGACCCGGCGTTTCGGTGGGCGTCGTATTTCTGGCGCGAGCTCTTGACCGGGTGGGCGTCCGCGAGGGCGCAGGAGATCGACGTCAAGGCCCTGATGCAGAACCTCGTCTCGGATCTCCTCGCGACGCTGAACATGCCGGAGTGGCCGTCGTCCGGCCTCGCGCTCCTGAGCCTGTGCCAGGAGCTCCTCAGCAGCCGCGGCGTCAAGTCGCCGGAGATTCGCGTGCGCGAGCTCTCCCTCGATTTTCTCGGGCAAATCGCCGCGCGAGCCGCAGCCGACGCGCTCGCCTGCGAGCGCGACCGACTCTGGCGCGACGCCTTCGGAGCCGAGAGGAACGACGCGGATGAGGCGGAAGACCCCGGCGCGACGACGATCGACGACGGCGACGAGGACGAAGAGGAAGACCCGGACGCGGCGTCGGTGCTGGCGGCGCTCGAGACGGCGCGCGCCGACGCGGCGGAGGCGCGCGCGGAGGCGGAGGACCGCGCCGGCGGCGAGGGCGCGCGCCTTCCCGTGGCTGTCCCCGGGGACGTGGACGCGCTCGTCCTGGAGGCGATGCTCCTGCGCCACGTCCGCGCGACGGAGACGTGCGCGGCGGAGACGAGCGCCTCCGCCGCGTCGGCGCGCCGCTCCAGGGCGAGGCGGAGGCGAGCGGCGCGCGAGTTCGGCGGGGCCCTCCCCGACGCGGCGGCGGCGGGTTCCTCAGGGGCGCCTCCCTCTTTCGACGCCGCGGGGTCGCTCGCCGCCGACGAGGACCCCGACGCGCTGACGTTTCACCTCGCCGCGCTCACGCGCGAGGCGTCGCGGCGCGGAGTGGGTTTCCGCGCGGACGCGAGCGCGGGCGCGGGCGGCGACGCGCGCGCGTACGCGCACCTTCGCGCGGTGCTCGCGCGCGACGAGACGGAGGCGGCGGGGGGCGACGCGTTCGCGCTCGGCGCGTTGCCTCGCCGCGCGGCGGTTCGGCTGTGCCGCGCGCTCCGCGTCCGCCAGCCCCTCGCGCGGCAGCGCCGCACGCTCGTCGACCGTCTCCTCGGCGCGATGGAGGACCCCGCGATCACCGTTCGCGCGGCGGCGACGAGGGCGCTCGCGAACGTCGTCGACGCGGACCCGCGCGCGTTATCCGAGCCGCGCGTTCGCGCCGCCGTGGAGGGGCGGACGCGAGACCCGGGGACGATGGTGCGCTCGGCGGCGATGGACCTCGTCGGGAAGCACGTCGCGCGCGACGCCGACGTCGCGGAGCATTACTACGACGTCGTCGTCGAGCGCGTCGCGGACGTCGGCGTGAGCGTCCGCAAGCGCGTCATCAACGCGCTTCACGACCTGTTGCGCCAGAGGACGTTCGAGTTCCGGCGCCCGATCCAGGCCCTGCGGCACCTCGCGTTTCGCGTCATGGACGACGACCCGGGGGTGCGCGACCTGGTGGTGCGAATCTTTCGCGAGCTCTGGTTCTCGAAGCCGCCCGCGGGTCAAAAAGGCGACCCGGGGGGTGTCCTCGACCGGCGCGCCGCGCAGCTCGTGGACGTGCTCTGGGCGGTCTTCAGCGGCGTGAGCCGCGCCAACGTCGCGAGGTTGCCTCTGTTACCGACGTTCCCGATCGTCGCCATCCTGCGCCGGATCGCGTTCCCGTCGGAGGAAGACCTCGCGGCGGCCAAGGGACCCGCGGGAGGCGACGGCGGCGCGGGAGAGCTCGAACACGCCGCCGCGTTCGCCAGGAAAATGTGCAGGGCGGTGTTGGACGGCATGCTGCGGTGCGAAGAGCAGGAGGAAGTGCTCGAGGGCGGCGAGGGAGCCGACGGGAAGGACGGCGCGGCGGCGATGGACCGCGACGGGAAGGGCTCTGACCTGGAGGAGCTCCGGTACCCGCGCTCGGCTCGGTTCGCGCTCGGGTTACACGCGTTCTGCGCCGTCGACCCGACGCTGTGCGTCTCGGACGCGGACCCGCTCCTCTTCGCCACCGCGCTCCAGCCGTACGTCAAGCGCCGCGAGGACACGCCCGCGAACGCGCTCCGTCTGCAGTGTTGCATCTCCGTCGTCGACGCGGCGGTTTCGGAGACGGGCGCGCTGGCGCCGTCGACGGCGACAGACATCGAGCGCGATTTGCGGTTTCTCCTGCTCCGCGGGATGCACCGGGGCGTGCTCGCGTACGCGGCGCGGTGCATCTGCTCCGTCGCGGAGACCACGCGCGGGGACCTCAAGCGCGCGGACGTCGCGAGCGGCGCTCTGCAGATCACGCGGCGGTTCGCGAAGCTCCTCGAGGAGCTGAGCGAGAAGGAGACGCTGCGCTCGGGCGAGCGCGCGCACGCGCGGCGCGCGCTCTTCGCGCTCGGTCACCTCGCCAGGCACGGCGCCGACCACCTCGAGGATTCGCGCGAGGAACGCGTGAGCCCCAAGCATCTGTTCGAGCTGTTCCGCTCGTTCATGAAGCGGAGCGCCGCGGGGAGTTCCGCCGAGGGGGAGTTCGACCTGAAGAGGGGCGCCCTGAGCGCGTGCGGCGCGCTGTTCGTGTCGCGGCCGAAGCTCATGCTCAGCCCCGCGGGCGGGTTCGGCAAGGGATCGATGGATCGGGTCATGCGCGCGGCGCTGAGCCCGGATTCGGAGCGGGGCTTGAAGGAGCAAGCGCTCGCGAACCTCGACGAGTACCTCCGCGAGGAGGAGCGGAGGACGCTCGTCGCGATGTCGGACGACGCGGACGCGAACGCGGGCGCGACGCAGGTCGTCGGCACGGGGGGCGCGATGTCCCGCGAGAGGCGGCGGAGGCGCGCGGAGGCGGCGAGGGCGCGTTCGAAAGGCGGCGGCGCGTATTCGTCCGACGCGAACGCGAACGCGAACGCGAACGCGGGCGAGCCCGGCGAACGAGCACCTCCGGATGCGGCGCATCACTTCCAGACGGTGAACGGCGAGCACGACAACTCGCTCGCGAACGGCGTCGCGCAGCGGTACTGGTCGCACTGCCTCGAGCTGTGCGCGGACCCGGAGCCGAGCGTGCGCCTGAAAGCGTTGCACCTCGCCGAGGTTGTGCTCCGCCAGGGGCTCGTGCACCCGATGTCGTGCTTCCCGCCGCTGTTCGCGCTGCAGGCGGACCCCGTCGCGACCGTGCGCAAGTGCGCCATGCGGCTCCTGAGGCAGCAGCACGGCAAGTACGCGGACTTCTTCGACCACCAGCTCGGCGCCGGCCTCGAGGCGCTGTTCGCGTTCTGCAAGCGCCTCGCCGTCGCCGCGCGCCGAGCCGCCAAGGAAAACCGGCGCGCAAATTTCGCCGACGAGACGGGGAAAAAAACGGGCGGCGACGGGGCGCGGGTCCATCTCGTCAACGCGACGGCGCAGCCCGAGGACGTCAGCCGCGGGTTCTCGAACATCTACAAGCTCGTCAACGGCACGCGCGCGTCGCGACACAAGTTCCTCGCGGCGCTGCTGAGGCGATTCGAGGGGAAGCGCGGCGGCGCGGGTCCGGGTCCCTCTCCCGACGCGTCCTCCTCCTCCGACGCGACGTACCTGTGCTTCCTGGCCAACGCGGTGTCCACGCTTCCGTTCACGATGAGCGACGAGGTGCTGTTCGTCGTCTTCCACCTCAACCGCCTCGTCTCGCTGCGCGCGGCGACCCTGCTCGACGGCATCGACGCGCGGCTCGAGAAGGAGACAAGCGGGGAGGAGACAAAATCGCCGCGCGAAAAAGAAGACGGAGGGGAGGAAGGCGCCGACGCGAGCGGCCGAAGACCCGCTGGGAAGAGGCGCCGCGTCTCGAGCGCCGGGAGCCCGAGTTCGAGACGAGAGCGCTCGCCGGGGCGCCAGAACGCCTCGAACGCCTCCAAGGCCGACGCGCCCTCCGCGTCGCTTCGCGCGGACGTCGAGCTTTCGCTCGGCGTGTCGGTGATGCTCGCGCTGAAGAAGCACCTCAAGCTGACGTACGATCTGACGGACCAGCGGTGCCGTTCGTACGCCCCCTCGGAGCCGCTCAAGACGGGCGAGGGGTTCCGCCGCGACCCGAGCGCGGGCGTCTTGGACCTCGCGTGGGTGGACCCGCTCTCGGGGACGACGCTCGAGGGGTGCGCGTCGCAGCGCGCGATCTTCGACGCGCTTCTCGAGGAGGACGCGAACGATTACGCCGAGGACGCGCTCGCCAACGCCAAGAGCGGCGGGCGGAGAAAACGCGCGAGGGAGACGGTGACGTCGCCCGGCGGGCGGACCGTCGTCCGCGGGCCCAGGGAAGACGACGGCTCGGACTCAGAGGACGAGGATTCCGCGACGCTCTCCTCCGACTCGGACGAATCCGACGACGACGGCGCCTCGCCGTTCGTCGCGCCGAGGACGGTGACGATCAAAAGAACGCCGACGTCCGAAAAAAAGACGCGGCGGCGATCGGGGGGGCGAGCGGGCGCCGCCGCCGGCGCGAAATCCCCGAAAGCCGCCGCCAAGTCGCCCGCGAGGAAGCGGCTCAGACTCTGACGAGAACGCGAGCGACGCGCGTGTTTTTTACGAGAACGGAGAAGAGACGAGGGGGGGAGGGGGGTCGCGAAAGGTCTAGTACTCGCGACAACACGAACGCGCGGCTGACGGTTCCGCGCGCGGAGTGTTCGATCGCCTCCTTCGAAACGTACCAGTACGCGTACCGACGTGGAAACGTAATATTTACGACGCCGCCCCGCGCCACGCTCTCCCGCCCCCGTCAAACTCCCTCCTCGCGCCTTCTCGGATCAGAGGCGCACGCGCCCCTCGCCTATATTTCTGAGCTTCGCGACGACGTCGCCGTCGTCCGCCCACGCCTCCGTTTCGAGTTTAAACAACGACGGCGCGTTTTCGTCCGTCTCGGCGCCGGCGAGCGCGGCGCGCGCCAACCAATCGTCCAGCTCGTCCGCCGCCTTCGCCGCGACGCGAAGCGGCGCCTTCTCTCTCGACGGCGGCGAGGAACCCACCGGCGCGAGCGCCGCGCGAGAAGGACGCGCCGGCGAAACACTCGCCGGGGTGGTGTCCGGCGGGTCCCCGAAGTGTCCCCGCGGTGTCCCCGTAGTAGTGTCCCCGGGGTCGGCGCCCGCCCCCGTCGCGAGCGTTCGTCCCTCGTCCGCGTCTCCGTCGCCGTCTCTTCGCCTCCTCTTGCGCTCCGCGCGTCGCGCGTCCTCGTCCTCGCGCGCGCCCCAAGCGGCGACGCTCGCCGGCCCGCGCGTCCCGAAAAAAACCGCGTCCGAGCCTCCCCCTCCGCTTCTTCCTCCTCCTTCGCCGCCTCCGTCGACGAAGACGCGCGCGAGCGCCAAGCCGGAGGCGGTCTCGGCGGCGTCCAGCGCGGCGAGGCGCTCGGCGAAGACGCGCCGAAACGACGCGCGAAGAACGACGCCTCTTCTTCTCCTCAGAGAGGGTTCTTCATCGGTCGTCGTCGCGTCCGAACGACCGATGAACGAATCCCCCAGGGCGCGACGAACGAACCCCGATGATGATCCCGGCGGCGCGTCGTCCGCGTCGTCGTCCGAGGCGCCGAGGCGCGCGCGCGCGAGGAGCGCGTCGCGCGCGGCGACCGCGTCGGCGTCGCGACCCGTCGCGCGCCTCGCCTCGGACGCCGACGCGAGCGCGGCGAACTCGCTCGCGAGCCCGCCGGGGGTTCTTCGGGCGCCCTCGCCCTCCTCGTCCGCGGAACGACCCCCGCGGGAAAAGGAAAAGGAATAGGAAAACACCTCGCCTCGGACGACGCGGCGCGCCTCGGCGACGGCGGCGTCGAACGCGCGGACGCACGCCGCGGGGTCGTCCAGGGAGGAGGAGGAAGGTGAGGATTCCGACCCCGAGGGG
>MDSW01013728.1_pt1 | contig 32219 bp, 30 predicted proteins | sample 811171 | NCBI WGS metagenome assembly MDSW01 (sample SAMN05326641, study PRJNA326480) | marine metagenome | isolation source: seawater | place: Atlantic Ocean: North West | collected 2012 | reverse complement strand
TCCCTCACAAGACCCAATAAAAATTTTAATGGATTTATAGCAAATCCAGGTTTGTATGAAAATGCTCCAAACTGCTCTTCTCCAATATGACCAATTTCATTAAATTCTTCTTTTGAAAAGACTTGAGTTTCTATTCCAAATTCATTTTTATAAATCTCAGCTTCTTCCTTAATAGAATTAAAATAACTTGGATGAGGAGCTACTTCATAATTACAATTTCCAGTTAGATCACAATCAATATCATATTCACTTATTAAATTTTTAGTGAAATTTGATCCTTCAATAGTATTTTTGAAAAAGTTTCTAGTTTCATTTTTCCCATATTTTTTAAACATTTTTGATACTGACATTTTTGCTGGTGGTATGCAGCAAAAGCCTGCATTACGTGCTGAAGACCCCCATCCTATATGACCAGCTTCAACTAATACAACATCTTCATTATAATTTTTCGCTAAAGATAATGCGCAACTTGTACCAGTATAGCCGCCACCAATAACAACAATATTGGTTTGAATATCTTTGTCTAAATTTGGATATTTATCATTTGTAGTATTGGTAGTTTCCCAATAACTTTTAATAGGCTCGTCGAATTTATAGATATCTTGATGATATAAAGAAGACATTTAATAATTATAAATTTCATTGAATGGTTATTCAATCAATATTATATATATATTAATGAATAACGTTGATTTAAAAAATTTGATAAAGCAGCAAAAGGAAAATTATACATTAGATCAAGCTTTTTATACTGATGATTATATATTTGATTTAGATATAAAAAATATTTTTTCCAAACAATGGGTATTTGTAGGTCATATTTCTAGAATTCCTAAACATGGAGATTACTTTCTTTTTAATATTGCCAATGAATCAATCATAATTATTCGTGATAAAGATAATTCCATTCATGCACATTATAACGTATGTCGCCATAGAGGTTCTCATATATGCTTGGAAGAACAGGGAAATAAAAAATTATTAGTATGCCCCTATCATGCTTGGAGCTATAACTTAAATGGAACAGTTAAGTCAGCAAGAATGATGTATGATGACTTTGATAAAAAAGATTGGAATTTGAATAAATGTAATTTAAAAATATTTGAAGGTTTAATTTTTATTAATTTATCTAAAAATCCAAATGATTTTAATGAATTTATTGCTCCAACGAAAAAATTTATTGAGTTTCATGGCTTGGTTGATGCAAAAATTGCTCATAGACAACTATACCCAACTAACGGAAACTGGAAATTAACACTTGATAATTTTCATGAATGTTATCATTGTCAACCTTCTCACCCTGAATATTGTTCAGTGCACGATACGGAATATATTTTAGCATATGGTGCTGGAAGTAATACCGGACCTGAATCAGAAAAATTTAATAAAATGCTAGAAACATGGAATAACAAAGTAAAAAATATGGGTCATATTGTTGGTGAATATACCGAGACAGAATTTAATGATTATTCAAGAAGCGCTGAAAGAACTCCTCTTAAAGAAGGTAAATTTACTGAAACAAAATCTGGAAAACCAGCTTCAAGGTTAATGGGTAAATTTAAGGATTATGATAGAGGTTACACTTCAGTTGGTACATCACCTTTTAATAGTTTACTAATGTGCAATGATTTTGCTACTTTATTTACTTTTATACCAATTTCAACTTTGTATACTCAAGTTGAGTTAATGTGGTTAGTTCACAAAGATGCAAAAGAAGGTAAAGATTATAATATTGATGAAATGATTTGGATGTGGGATGAAACGACAATTGCTGATAAAAGAATTATAGAAGATAATCAAAAAGGTGTTTTATCTAAACAGTATACTCCTGGGCCTTTATCACAAATGGAAAAAGGTTTGGAAAAATTTAAATCGTGGTATTTAAAACATCTTGAAAATTGTTTAACTTAAACGTTCAATAGTAAAAATTCTCTTTCCCACGAACTTATTACTTTAAGATAAGCTTGATTTTCTACTCTCCTAATAGCAGCTATAGTACGTATAAATTTTTGATTGAATACTTCATTTATTTGATCATCTTTTTCAAATAATGAAATAGCTTCTTCTACATTCTTAGGTAATGCACTTTTTTGTTGTCCGAAAACACTTTTTTTAGTTTCAGAAGTTGGTTTAATTTTATTTTTAATTCCTAAGTATCCAGCAGCTAAATTTGCAGCAATAACAAGGTAAGGATTAGTATCAGATCCTGAAATTCTATTTTCAACTCGCATACTATGTTCTTCATTTGAAGGAATTCTAAATCCACATGATCTGTTTCCAATACCCCAATCTGTATTTCTTGGTGCATCCCAAGTTGCAAATAATCTTCGGTAAGAGTTAATATTTGGCGCATGAATTGGCATCATTTTTGGTGTAAATTCTTGCAATCCACCAATGTAGTTTTTCATCAAATTAGATATTGTATTTTTTTTACTATAGAAAACATTTTTATTATTTTTTTTATTATGTAATGATTGATGTAAATGTAGAGAACTGCCTGGCTGATTTTCCATTGGCTTTGCCATAAATGTTGCATACAACTTATGTTTTAAAGCCGCTTGTCTTAAAGTTCTTTTAAATAAGAATACTTGATCTGCTAATTCAAGAGGGTCACCGTGTTGAAAGTTAATTTCCATTTGAGCTGATCCACTTTCATGATTAATAGTATCTATTTCAATATTTTGTTGTTCGCAATAATTGTAAACATCTTCAAATAGATTATCAAATTCATTAACTGCATCAATCCCAAATGCTTGCTTACCTTTTTCTTCTCTGCCAGATTGACCAATAGGAACTTCTAAAGGATAATCAGCATCTGGATTAGGTTTAACTAAATAAAATTCAACTTCAGGCGAAACAATTGGATGGTAACCCATTTCATCATATAATTTAATAATTTTTTTTAAAACTGATCTGCTAGAATTAATTACTGTTGTTCCATTTAAATTAACCGTATCACAAATTACTTGAGCAGTTGGATCTTCATACCAAGGAACATTTCTTATAGTATTAAAATCAGGTCTTAATATTACATCTATATCTGTAGGATTGTATACATCATTTGGAAGCTCTTCATCTTCAGTAGCATATCCTCCTGATATTGTTTGAATAAAAACTGATTGAGGTAGTCGATGACTATCATCTTTCATTCCTTTTAAAAATTTATTTGATGGTAAAATTTTACCTCTTGCTATACCTCCTAAATCAGGCACTAGACACTCTACTTCTGTAATAGAATTTTCTTTAATCCAATTTTCAAATTTTTCAGTCATTGCTATGATAATTTATTTTTTTTAGAAATATGTAATTCTTGTTTTGAGATAGAATTACGATATTAGTATTCCATATAACTATGATATTTAACAAAAAAAAGACTTATGAACAACATGATAATGAGAAAGGTAGTTTTTACAAAAATACTGTAAAACCTCATAATTCTAAAGATATTCTAGAAGATTACTTAGAAGTAGATGTTTGTATAATTGGAGGAGGACTTACTGGAGTATCTAGCGCCTTACATTTAGCAAAAAAAGGATACAAAGTTGCAATTTGTGAATCTAGACTGATAGGTTGGGGTGCATCAGGAAGAAATGGAGGACAGCTTGGCAATGGAATGAGAAAAGATCAATTTTTTCTTGAAGAAAAATTAGGAATTGATCATGCTAAAGAGTTATGGAATCTTGGTTTGGAAGGAGTACAAAATGCTTTAGATTTAATCAATAAATACAAAATAGACTGCAATCTTCAAAATGGTGTAATTAGTGCAGGATGTTTTGACAACGACCTTAAATATTTTGAATATGAAAAAAAACATTTAGAGAAATATTATAATTATAATGATTTAAAAGTATTAGATAAAAAACAAATTAGAAAAGAAATTAACACTGATTTGTATGAATCAGGATTAATAAACTATGGAAGTTATCATATAAATCCTTTAAAATTTTTATTAGGATTGGCTAACCAAATTAGGTTGATGAATGTAAAAGTTTTCGAAAACACTCCAATTACAAAAATAGTTGATAAAGATAATTACGTCATTTCATATTCAAACAAAAAAAAGATAAAGTCTAGTAAAGTGATTATAGGCTGTAATGGTTATCTTGATAAATTAATCAAAAATATTAGAAATAAATTTATGCCTATAAATAACTATGTAATTGCTACAGAACCACTTGGCGAAAAAAAAGCGAGAGAAATTATTAAGAATAATCATGCAGTATGTGATACACGTTTTATTATAGATTATTATAGATTTTCAGAGGACTGGAGATTAATATTTGGTGGTGGAGAAACTTATTCTGCTTCTTTTCTAAGGGATTCTAAAAATTTTGTTAGAAAAAGAATGATAGAAGTTTTCCCTTTGTTAGAAAAAAATAAAATAGATTATTCTTGGGGGGGGACATTGGCAATAACAGTTAATAGACTTCCTCATTTTGGAACTATGATGAATAATAAATTAATTTATGCTCATGGATATTCCGGTCATGGATTATCTCTCAGTACATTAGCAGGCAAATTAATTACAGAAAAAATAGAAGGTAACCAATATAAATTTGATGCATTTTCTAAAATTAAACATACTCCTATCCTAGGAGGTGATTTACTAAGAAGGCCTATTTATTCTTCAGCTATATTTTATTATAAACTGAGGGATATAATAAAATATAAATTTTAATTTTTATATGAAGCTCTTTTTAATTTATCATTAAGTGTTTTACCTAATCCAAAATTTGGAATTGGAGCCACAGCAATTCTTTTGCTGTCAGATTTATCTAATAAATGCAAATAATTAAAAAAATTTTGACTAGCCTCATTTAAATCACCTTTTGTACTAAGATTGTACTCACAAATATTAGATTTTAATTTATTGGATCCAAAATTTAGTAAGCTTTCATTTTTTAAAACTTTTTTAACATTTATTCTTACTGGCAAGTTAGGAGAATAATGTTTTTTTTTATTACCAGGAGAAGATAACGATTTATAATTATTAATAGTAATTTTTGTTTTAGAAAACTTTTTTTGTATTTCTTCAATTGTAATACTGCCTAATCTTAATATTTTTATACAATTTTTTGATGTTTGTATCACTGTTGATTCTAATCCAATTTTTGATTTTCCTCCTTTTAAAACCAATGCTTCTTTATAAAAATTCTTTGGAAGATGCGAATAATGTGTACTAGAAATCTTAGTTGCTATGTTTGCACTTGGTGCAGCAACTGGAAAATTTACAGATTGGAGTAATTTATTTGCTATTCTATTTTTTGGAATGCGACATCCAATAAAATTTTTATTATTAGATAATAATGGATTTATTATACTTGTTTTTTTCTTTTTTAAAATTAATGTTAACGGACCTGGCCAGAAAAATTTAATTAATTTTTTATCTAAATCATTTAATTCGCAGTTTTTTTTGACTGCCTGAATTTTACTAAAATGACAAATTAGAGGATTATTTAGAGGTCTTTTTTTTAATTCATATATTTTTTTAATTGCTTCTTTATTAGTCGCATCTCCCCCTAAGCCGTACACAGTTTCTGTAGGAAAAATTACCAATTTTCCTTTTTCTAGTGTCTTTTTTGCTAAATTTATCATTTTTTTCATAATATTTTGTCTTAAAATTGGATTTTATATAGACATAAAATTGTTATTGTCTTACAAATTTTTTACAAGTTTTATTATGGGAAAAATTATATCATTTGCAAATCAAAAAGGGGGATCAGGCAAGACTACACTTTCTGCTAATTTAGCAGTATTATGGGCAAATAGTGACTATAAAGTAGCTGTTATCGATGCTGATGCTCAAAAAAGTTTGACTTATTGGTTGGAAGCAAGAAAAAAATATTATGGTGATGAGCCTACAGGTATAGACAGCTACTCATTTGATTCTAAATATTTGAGAGATGAAATTAAAGCAATTAAAAGAAAATATGATTTTATAGTTATTGATAGTCCTCCATCTATTACTTATGAAACCATTCAAATTGTGAAGGCCTCTGACGCTATTTATGTGCCAGTGCAGCCTAGTCCTTTAGATTTAATGGCGACTATACCATTTTTGAATATTGCTAAAGAAGAAAGAAAAAAGACAAATGTTGTTTTAAATAGGGTTATGCCAAGAGCTAAATTAACTGAGGCTATGATAATGAGATTAAGATATTCTGGAGCAAAAATTGCGCGATCACGTATATCTGGTAAAATTATATATGCTGAGACTTTTTCTGTTGGAAGGGGTGTTGTTGATATAAGTGTAACTTCTGATGCATCTAAAGAAATAATCAATTTAGGTAATGAAATTGTAAGAAATTTCTAATATTGATGAAAACAAATAATGAAAAAAATATCAACTGTAATATTAGCAGCAGGAAAAAGTTCAAGATTTAAGCATAGTAAATCAAAAATATTTAACGAACTTGCTGGACTTCCAATTATCGAGCATGTTTATAATGTAGCTTTTAAAGTATCTAAAAATGATATTATTTTTGTATGCAATAAAGATAATTATAATGATCTAAAAGATAAATTTATTAACGCAAAATTTGTAATTCAAAATAAACAAAATGGAACTGCGGATGCTGTTAATTGTGCAAAAAAACATATCAAATCCAAAAATGTACTTATTTTATTTGGAGATGTTCCACTTTTGAGTTCAAAAAGTATAAATAAATTAATTAATAGTTTTTATAACAATAAATCTATTGGGTCCTTAATAGCTTTTGAAAATGATAATCCTTATGGTTATGGAAGAATAAAAATTAAAGGAAAATATGCAACATCAATTGTTGAAGAAATAAATGCAACACCTATAGAGCGTAAAATAACATTATGTAATTCTGGAGTAATGATTTGTAATTTTAAATTATTATTTTCAAATTTAGATAAAATCAAAAATAAAAATATAAAAAAGGAAAAATATCTTCCTGATTTAATTTCAATTTTAAGTAAACAAAAGAAAAATTTTACTTATGTTTCATGCCCTAAAAATGAGATGTTGGGTGTAAATTCTATAGAGGATTTAATAGTAGTTGAAAAAATTTATCAAAATCATCTTAAAGAAAAGATAATTAAAAATGGGGTTATAATACAACAGCCTGAAACAGTAACAGTTAGTTACGACTCAAAAGTTATGAAAGGATGTACAATTGAACCATTTGTTTTTTTGAAACCAAATGTTTCAATTAAAAATGATGTAGTGATAAAAAGTAATAGTGTTCTTGAAGGATGCTTAATTGACACTAAAAGTTCTATTGGTCCTAGCGCTAGAATAAGACCGAAAACATCTATTGGTAAAATGGTTAAAATAGGAAATTTTGTAGAAGTTAAAAATTCTCAAATTGGTGATAGAACTTCTGTAAGTCATTTATCATATATTGGAGATGCAAAAATAGCTAAAGATACTAATATTGGAGCAGGAACTATAACTTGTAATTTCAATGGAAAGAAAAAAAATAAAACTATCATTGAAAAAGGTGTTTTTATTGGTTCAAATTGTTCATTGATTGCACCTCTTACTATTGGTGCAAATTCTACTATTGGAGCTGGGAGTGTAGTAACCGAAAGTATTCCGCCCAATCATCTTGCTTTAGAACGTTCAAAGATGAAAATACTTAGAAAACAGCGAAAAAATAAATATTAAATTATATAACTTGTCTCAAGTTTTGAGAGAGTTTATAGGCAGTTTTAATTATGAATAGTAATTGGAAACCAAATTCTTGGAGAGGCAAAACTGCAAAGCATCAACCTAATTATGCAGATGAAGCTAAACTTCATGAAATAACTAATATTATTTCAAATTATCCTCCGCTAGTTTTTGCAGGTGAATCAAGAAATTTATTAAAACAATTAGGGGAAGTAGCCAATGGAAGAGCTTTCTTGCTACAAGGAGGAGATTGTGCAGAGAGTTTTGCTGATTTTAATCCTAATAACATAAGAGATTCTTTTAAAGTAATGCTACAGATGGCTGTTGTACTAACCTTTGGCGCATCTTGTCCTGTTGTAAAAGTAGGAAGAATTGCTGGCCAATTTGCAAAGCCAAGATCTCAAGACACTGAATCAAAAGATAATATCGAATTAGAATCTTATAAAGGAGATATAATTAATGGAATTGAATTTAATAAAGAGTCAAGGACAGCTGATCCTAAAAGATTAATTCAAGCATATAATCAATCAGCATCATCATTAAATTTATTGAGAGCATTTGCTCAAGGTGGTTTTGCTAATCTAAAACAAATTCATAAATGGAATTTGAATTTTGCTGAAGATAATCAATACAAAAAAAAGTTTGAAGACATGGCTAATAGAATTGATGAATGTTTAACATTTATGGAAGCTTGCGGAATAAATGATGAAAATGTTCGTCAAATGAATGAAACAGATTTTTATACAAGTCATGAAGCTTTATTACTACCTTATGAAGAAGCTTTAACTCGAATAGATAGCACAACTGGTTTATGGTACGATGTTTCAGCGCATATGCTATGGGTAGGAGATAGAACAAGACAATTAGATGGTGCGCACATTGAATTTGTAAAAGGTATTGGTAATCCTATTGGTATTAAAGTTGGACCATCAACTAACATTGATGAGCTTTTAAAGATTTTAGAAACTGTTAATCCTGAAAATATTGCTGGCCGTGTAACATTAATTTGTCGTATGGGTGCTGATAAAATATCATCTATTCTTCCATCAATTGTTAAAAAAGTTAAAGAAAATGGAAGTACTGTTGTTTGGGCATGTGATCCTATGCATGGCAATACAATCAAATCATCTACTGGATATAAAACAAGACCACTTAATAATATAATATCAGAAATAGAGTATTTTTTTAAAATACATCGCTCTGAAGGAACTTATCCAGGAGGAATACATCTTGAAATGACTGGTCAGGATGTAACAGAGTGTATTGGAGGAATTAAAGAAGTTACAGAAGATGATTTAAATAGTAGATATCATACTTTTTGCGATCCTAGATTAAATGCTTCTCAATCATTAGAATTGGCTTTTTTACTATCTGATTTTTTAAAGGATGAAAGAATTAGATTACAGCAGACTTCCAATCTATAAAATAATATCTATATAATGACTATAAAAAGCTTATGCTTGTTGCTGAAAGAATAGAATACATTTCGAATTGGATTAGATCATATTCTAATAATAATTTTAATTTAGTGATTGGAGTATCTGGAGGTATCGACTCAGCTGTTACAAGTACTCTTTGTGCAAAAACTAACTTAAAAACAATTCTTGTATCAATGCCTATAAGACAAAATAACAATCAGCATTCTTTAAGTTTAGAGCATATTGAATGGCTTAAATCTAAGTTTAGCAATGTTGAAAGCCATATAATATCTTTAGATAAAACATTTAAAATATTCAAAGAAACAATGGAAAAATTTCAATCTGATCTAGCATTTGCAAATAGCCGTTCTCGTTTAAGAATGTTAACTTTATATCAAATAGCACAATCAAATAATGCTTTAGTTGTAGGAACAGGTAATAAAGTTGAAGATTTTGGTATAGGTTTTTTTACAAAATATGGAGATGGTGGAGTAGATATTTCTCCAATAGCTGATTGTACAAAAACTCAAGTTTGGGAAATGGGAAAAGCACTAAATATTTCAAAAAAAATAATTGAAGCAAAACCAACAGATGGTTTGTGGGATGATAGTAGAAATGATGAAGATCAAATTGGATTATCATATGAACAAATAGAGCAAGCTATGAATAATTCAGAAAGTCAATATTTTGAGCAATATAATAATATAAGAAAAACAAATTTGCATAAAATGCAACCTATTCCTGTTTGTAAATTTGTTAAAAAATAATGAGTCATCGTTTAAGATTTGCCCCCAGCCCTACAGGATTGCTTCATATTGGAAATGCAAGATCGGCGGCACTAAATTGGGCTTACGCCAAAAGTAAAAAAGGAGATTTTATCCTTAGAATTGATGATACAGATATTGAGAGAAGCAATAAAGATTATGAAATTAAAATTAAAAATGATTTAAAATGGTTAGGTATTGATTGGAAAATTTCAATAAATCAATCTAATAGACAAAAAATTTATAATCAATGTATTGAAAAATTAAAGTCAAATAAAAGATTATATCCTTGTTTTGAAAGTTCTGAAGAGTTAGCTCTTAAAAAAAAATCACAGCTTACTTCTGGTAAACCACCTATATACGATAGAAATTCTCTTAATTTATCAAATGAAAAAATAAATGAGTTAATTAAGTCAGGTAAAAAACCACATTGGAGATTTAAATTAAATCATGAAAGAATATCATGGAATGATTTGATTAAAGGTGAAGTATCATTTGATTGTAAAAATCTAAGTGACCCAGTTTTAATTAGAGAGGATGGAACATTACTTTATCATCTGCCTTCTGTAGTTGATGATATTGAACTTGAAATAACAGATATTATTCGTGGTGAAGACCATATAACTAATACAGCTTTTCATATTCAAATTTTTACTTCACTTAATGCAAAAATACCAAGTTTCGGACACCATCCTTTTTTAACAGATCATACGGGTAAAAGTTTTTCTAAAAGACTGGGAAGTTTATCCTTAGAAGATTTAAAAAATAAAGGTTTTGAAAAATTTACAATATTAAATTATTTATTGAGTATAGGATCAAGTTTTAATTTAACCAAAGAAATAAATGAAAAAGTTTTGGTAAATAATTTTGACATTACGAGTATATCAAATTCTTCACCAAAATTTTCTCTTGATACTCTCAAAACTTTAAATAAGGATATACTTAAATTATATGATTATTCGCATATTAAAAAAAGATTTTCAGAAATAGGTATTACAAATTCTAATGAAAATTTTTGGGAATTAATAAAAAATAATATAAATTTTTTTTCTGAGTGTTTAGAATGGGATAATATTATAAATTCTACAGAATCTTTTGAGTTTGAAAATACTGATTTTTTAAAGCTTGCAGCTGAATTATTACCTAAAGAACCTTTTGATAATAATTCCTGGGATCAATGGGTTTCCTCAATAAAAGAAAAATCAAATAAAAGAGGAAAAGATTTGTTTATACCTCTTAGAATTGCTTTAACAGGTAAAGAAAGTGGCCCTGAATTAAAATTTTTACTCCCATTTTTATCAAAAGATAAAATCTTGAAAAAATTTGGCATTATTAATTAAAATTAGCCATTAAAGTTGAATTAACTCGACATTATTTATCTTTTCATTTAGCAGGCCTAAAATAATGGAAAATAAGATTTATTTATTTGATACGACTCTTAGAGATGGTCAACAAACGACTGGTGTTAATTTTACTGTCAGTGATAAAATGATTATTGCAAAAGCGCTAGATGAGCTTGGTATTGACTACATTGAGGGGGGGTGGCCTGGAGCTAACCCAACTGACGACGAATTTTTTAACAGAGATATAAAATTTTCTAATTCTATTCTTACAGCTTTTGGAATGACAAGAAGACCAAGTAAAAGTTCGGCTAATGATCCGGGATTAAATAACCTTATTAATTCTAGAGCAAAATCTATATGCATTGTGGGAAAATCGTCATTATTTCAAGTAGAAGAGGCTTTATCAATAGATAAAAATGAAAATCTTTCTATGATTGCTGAAAGTGTTAATGAAATAACTAAAAAAAATAAAGAAGCTATTTTTGATGCAGAACATTTTTTTGATGGTTATAAATTTGATAAAAAATATTCTATTGAATGTTTGAAATCTGCTTATGAAGCTGGAGCTAGATGGATTGTTTTGTGTGATACAAATGGCGGAACACTTCCAAATGAAATTTTTCAAACTGTCTCTGAAGTAAATAAGATTATTCCTGGTTCTAATTTAGGAATTCATGCACATAACGATACAGATAATGCTGTAGCAAACTCATTAAGTGCTATTGAAGCTGGAGCCAGACATGTGCAAGGCACAATAAATGGACTAGGGGAGAGATGCGGTAATACTAATTTAATTTCTTTAATACCTACTTTGGTTCTTAAAACTAATTATTCAACAACTATTGATAAAGAAAAATTGAAAAGTATAACAAAAGTTTCAAGATTAGTTAGTGATTTATTGAATATAAACTTAGATAAACAAAGTCCTTATGTTGGTGAAAATGCTTTTTCTCATAAAGGAGGACTTCATGCTTCTGCTGTTGAAAAAAATCCTTCCACTTATGAACATATCAAGCCTGAATTTGTGGGCAATACGAGAAATGTTATTATTTCTGATCAAGCAGGTAAATCTAACTTATTAAGTCAGTTAAAAAAAATGTCTATTAAGCTATCAGATGATAAATTAAATGACATTCTAAGAATAATAAAAGAAAAGGAATCTGAAGGCTTTTCTTATGACACTGCTTTAGCAAGTTTTGAACTATTGGTTAGAAAAGAACTTGGTGAGATAAAAGATTTTTATTCTTTACAAAAATTCAGAGTAACTGATGAAAGACGATGGAATGCTAAAGGTCAATTAGTTACTGAATCTGAAGCTACAGTTAATATACACGTGGCTGATGAAGAAAGAATGACCGTTGGCATAGGTAATGGACCAGTAAACGCAATAGATAGTGCATTACGTAAAGCTTTGATTAATTTTTACCCAACTCTTAAAAATTTAAAATTAACTGATTTCAAAGTTATGATTTTATCTTCAGATAAAGGCACAGGAGCTGTTACTAGGGTTTTAATAGAATCAACTGATGAGACTAATCTTCATTGGACTACTATCGGTGTATCACCAAATATCATTGATGCTTCTTACAATGCTATTTATGATAGTATTAGCTATAAATTATTTCATGATTTAAAAAAACAATAGTGAAAATTCTAAAACCATCAATTGTTTTAGTAAATCCACAACTCCCTGAAAATATAGGACTAGTTGCAAGAGCTATGGATAATTGTGGTTTAGGAAATTTATTACTAGTTAATCCCAGAGAAAAGTGGCCTAATAATATTGCTATCAAGTCTTCAGCTAATTCAGAAAAAATAATTCTTAAAGCAAAAATTTTTAAATCATTAGAAAAAGCTTTATCAAATTTTAATTTTGTTATAGCTACCTCAAATAGAAAAAGATTTTTAGAAAAACCTTTTTTGCAAAATAAAGAAAAATTATTTAATCTAATTCAAAATCATAATAAAGTTGCTATTGTTTTTGGGCCTGAAAATTCTGGTTTATCAAATAGTGATTTAATGCTTGCAGATTTAATATTTAGAATTGATACAGCTAAAAATAACACGTCCTTAAATCTATCTCATGCAGTTCTACTAATATCTTTTGCTTGGAGGGAATTTTTTATTTTAAACCATTATAAAACATCTAAAAAAATTATGAAAAATAAAAAAGCATTAATGAAAGATTTTAATTTTTTTATGAAGTATTTAAAAAATGAATTGAACGAAGTAGGATTTTTACATCCTCCTACAAAAAGTAAAAGTATGTTTGAAAATATTCAAACAATGTTATTAAAGGCTTCATTAAGTAATGCTGAATTGCAAACATTGTGGGGAATGATAAAAAAGCTTAGAAAATAGGGAAAAAAAACAATTTATAGAATTGACATGTAAAATTATATGTCTATATAACCTTCATTCTAAATATATGACAAAAAGAATAGCTGCTAAATACAAAATTGACCGAAGGTTGGGCTGCAATTTATGGGGGCGACCAAAGAGTCCTTACAACAAAAGAAATTCTAAACCTGGACAACATGGAGCTTCAGGTCAGAGAAGAAAATTATCAGATTACGGAAATCAACTTTTTGCTAAACAAAAATTACGTTTTTACTATGGTGACTTAACTGAAAAACAATTTAGAAGTATTTATAAAAAAGCATCAAATATCAAAGGTGATACAAGTCAAATTTTAATAGAACTATTAGAAAGAAGATTAGATGCTATTATATATAGGATGAAGTTTGTTCCCACTATATTTGCAGCTAGACAATTAGTTAATCATGGACATGTTAAGGTTAATGGAAAACGAGTTAATATTCCTTCCTACAGAGTTAAAGATGGTGATGAAATATCTTTAAAAGATAAAACAAAAGAAATGAATATAGTCCAAGAAGCTATTGTGTCACAAGAAAGAGAAATTCCTGAATATTTAGAAGTTGACATAAAAGAATTTAAAGGAAGATTTTTAAGAGCACCACTTATACATGATGTTCCCTATCCTGTTACAATGGAACCTAACTTAGTGATTGAGTATTATTCTCGTTAATTTTTTCTTCTTTTAAAACATCAATAATAAATATTATAACTGCGATCCAAATTATAAAAAAAGAAATTAACTTGGGCAAACTAAGATTTTCATTCAGAATAAAAATAGATGTTATAAAATGAAAAGAAGGAGCTAAATAAAAGATTACTCCCGCAAAACCAAGTGGAATGTATCTTACACCAGCATTAAAGAAGAAAAGAGGAAACACAGTTACTGCCCCTGTAAGAGTTAAGAAGATTGATATTTTTAAATCACTTTGTAAAAAAAAACTATTACTTTGATAGTTTAAGAAAAATAAATAAGGTAGAGCCATTAAACTAAGAAATCCTGTTTCATATAACAATCCTATTTCAGAAGAAATATTAATTTTTTTTTTCAATAATCCATAAATTCCCCATGATGTCCCTATAAGTATAGCTAAATAAGGGAATGTTTTTAAACTAATTATTAGAAAAAAAAGTGCAAATAACATCATCAAGAGTGAAAAGAATTTAAATGATGAAATTTTTTCATTTAAAAAAAAATAACCTAAGATTATACTTACCATAGGTGTTAAAAAATAGCCCATAGAAGCATCTTGGACTCTATTCATACTTACAGCAATTACAAAGCCAACCCAATTTGTAGCTATTAAAATTGCAGCCAAAGATAATAGCACAATAACTTTATAGTTCTTAAAAATCAAAAAAAATTCTTTTATTTTTCCAAAAAAAAATATGATAATAAATAAAAAAATAAAAGACCAAACACCTCTATGACTAGCAATTTCTAAAGCTGGTATAAATTTTATTTCGTTAAAAATAAGTGGTTGGGGAATTCCCCAAAAAATAGAAGCTAGAGAGGTAAAAAAAATACCTTTGTATAGAGATTTATTTTTCAAATTTAAGAAGTTTTAACTTCAATTCCTTTATTACTAAATAATTCTTTTAGTTCTCCATTTTCATACATCTCTTTAACTATATCGCATCCTCCTACAAACTCTTCTTTTACATATAGTTGAGGTATTGTAGGCCAATTTGAAAATTTTTTAATACCTTCTCTTATTTCATCACTATCAAGTACATTGACACTCTTAAAATTTATACTTAAATTATTTAATACTTGAACTGTAGTAGCAGAAAATCCACACATAGGAAAATCGGGCGTTCCTTTCATAAAAAGAACAACATTATTATTTTTTATTTCATTTTTTATTCTTTCACTCACATCTACATTAATATCATTCATTTTTACTCCGCTTTAGTTTTTAACATAAGTGCATGTAGTTCATTCCCCATTTTGCCTTGGAGTGATTCATAAACCATTTTATGTTGTTCTATTTTTGTTTTACCTTTGAAAGACTTGGATATTATTGTAGCACTATAATGATCACCATCTCCTCGCAAGTCTTCAATTATAATGTTAGCATCTGGAATTGAAGCTTTAATTAAGTTTTTTAATGTATCTTGCTCCATAGCCATATTAATTAAATAAATAGTGTATTTAATTAAAAAAGAAAAGAGGAGAATCAGTTTATTAAAATTTATTTTTAAAAATCCAATCTATTTGTCCTAAATCTTCATCTCTTGTGAGAATATCATTTAATTCATTTTGATCTAGATATTTTTTAATTTTTTCACTATTATTAATTATATCTTCAAATCTTTTATCATTATTCCAACTTTCCATAGCTGCGCTTTGTACTATTTCATATGCAATTTCTCTTGAGAGTCCTTTTTGGCTCAAAGCTAGTAAGATTTTTTGACTTTTGTGTAATCCGCCAAATTTATTAATATTTTTTTTCATGTTATCCGGATAGATTATTAAATTTTCTACAACATTTGTTAATCTAGCTAATGCAAAATCACTAGCAATAGTTAAATCAGGAGCTAAAATTCTTTCAACACTAGAATGACTAATGTCTCTTTCATGCCATAGAGCTACATTCTCCATAGTTGGATTAATTCCGCTACGAATGTATCTAGCGATTCCAGTTAAATTTTCACTTAAAATAGGATTACGTTTGTGAGGCATTGCTGAAGAACCCTTTTGTCCTTTCTCAAAAAATTCCTCAACTTCGCAAACCTCAGTTTTTTGTAAGTTCCTTATTTCTATTGAAAGCCTTTCAATTGATGAAGCAATTATTCCTAACGTTGCAAAAAAATAAGCATGTCTATCTCTTGGAATGACTTGTGTAGATACATTTTCTGCAGTTAAGTCTAGTTTCTTTGCTACATATTCTTCAACACTTGGGTCGATAGATTCATAAGTTCCTACTGGACCTGAAATAGCACAAACCGATATATCTTCTTTTGCTATCTGCAATCTTTTAAGATTTCTTTTAAATTCAAAATAAAAGGATCCCATTTTTAATCCAAAAGTAATTGTTTCAGCATGTATTCCATGACTTCTACCAATCATAATTGTTTTTTTATGTTCAATTGCTTTTTGTTTTAAAATTGAGATTAATATTTCTAATTGTTTCTCAATAATTTCTGCTGACTGTTTAAGTTGAATAGAAAACGAAGTATCTATAATATCGCTAGAGGTAACACCATGGTGAAAAAATTTTGCATTTTCACCAATATATTTACTAACATTTTTTATATACGCTACTACATCATGTTTTGTTTCTTTTTCTAACTCAATAATTTCTTCAACATTGAATTTAGCTTTTTTTCGAATATCTACAGCAGCATTTTTAGGTATTTTTCCAATATTAGAAAGTTGTTCTGCTATTAAACATTCTATCTCTGTCCAAATTTTGTACTTATTCTCATCAGACCAAATAGATTGTATTTTAGGACGATTATATCTTGGTATCATTTAATATTTCCTTATAACTCATTTATAGGAAAATCGGAATTATTTTGAGAAAGTGTAAATATTTCATTTCCATTTTCAGTTATTCCTATTGTATGTTCAAATTGAGCTGAGAGAGATTTATCTTTAGTAACTGCTGTCCAACCATCTGGTAATATTTTTGTTCTCCAATCACCAATGTTTATCATAGGCTCTATAGTGAAAATCATACCAGGTTTAATCATTAGACCTTCTCCTTTATTGCCATAATGTAAAACACTTGGTGGAGTATGAAACTCTCTGCCTATTCCATGACCACAAAAATCTCTAACTACAGAAAAATTATTTCCTTCAGCATATTGCTGAATTTCAAAACCTATATCTCCAAAATTTTTTCCAGGAATTGCATTTTTTATACCTATTAACAAACATTCATAAGTAGATTTTAAAAGAGAATAAATTTTCTTATTTATTTGACCTGCAGCAAACATTCTTGAACTATCTCCATACCAGCCATCCAATATTACTGTTACATCCACATTTATTATGTCTCCTTCATTAAGTATTTTATCTTTGTTTGGAATACCATGACACACTACATGATTAACTGATGTACATATTGATTTAGGAAATCCTTTGTAATTTAGTGGTGCTGGAATTGCGTTATTTTTAATTATTAAATTATGGCAAAAATCATTAATTTCTAAGGTAGATATACCTGGTTTTATATATTCTTTTAATTGATCCAATATTTTTGCTGCTAAAAGACCAGCTTTTTTCATGCTTATAAAATTATTTTTTGAATAAATTGGAATTTCGTTATTTTGCATCTAATTTAATTTATTATACTAATCTTTAATTAGATTAAATAGATAACAAATAAATAATTGATAAGATCAAGTAATTGTTTAAAATTAACTATGGGTATTTTGAACGCAGGTATTATAGTTATTGGTGATGAAATTTTATCAGGTAGAACTAAAGATACTAACTCACATTTTATTGCTAAAAAACTTATAGAATCTGGAATCCAATTAGAAGAAATTAGAGTAATTCAGGATAAAAAAGAATTAATTATTAAAAGTGTTCTAGAGTTTCATAAAAATTTTACATACGTGTTTACAACAGGTGGAATTGGACCAACTCATGATGATATTACATCAGAAAGTATTGCTGAAGCATTCAATCAAGAATATTGTTTTCATGAAGAAGCATATAAAATTTTGGAAGAATATTACCCAAAGGGTAAGTTTAATGAAGGAAGGAAGAAAATGGCCAAAATGCCTAAAAATGTAAAATTAATATTAAATCCCCTGTCAGCTGCACCTGGATTTATTATAAACAATATTTATGTTTTACCTGGAGTACCCGATATTATGGAAAAAATGTTTTCCAGTATTTTACACATAATTAAGAAAGGCTCACCAAAAAAAACACTAACCTTAAACACAAATTTATTTGAAAGTACAATAGCCCAAGGGTTAGAAAAAATTCAATTAAAGTTTTCTGAATGCTCTATAGGCAGTTACCCATTTTACAATTATATCTCTAAAACTGGAGGAGTTAATATTGTGATATCTTCATGGTCAATTAAAAATTTGGATCATATAGTGAAAGAAATTCAAGAAATGATTGCATTATTGGGTGGAAAAAGTTCAATTGTCTGATAAATGCATAAACTATTGGCCTCGTGGTGGAATGGTAGACACAAAGGACTTAAAATCCTTGCCCTTTTGGGAGTGCCGGTTCAAGTCCGGCCGAGGCTACCAACAAAATTATAAATGAGTACTTTTATATATGATTAGATTTGTTACATTAGGAACAAATGATTTAAATAAAAGTTCTAATTTTTATGATGATATTTTAAAGATAATTGATATCATAAGAGTTGAAGAAAAAGATAATAGATATGTTGGGTATGCTAAAGAAAAAACCGAAAAGCTAGCATATTTTTATATTATGATTCCATTTAATAAAAGCAAAGCATCAATTGGAAATGGAACAATGATTTCATTTGATGCCAAAATACCTGAAAAAGTTATTAAAATACATAAAAAAGCTTTAGAACTTGGTGCTACTAATGAGGGAGATCCAGGCCCAAGACATGGTGAAAATTATTATGCATATTTTAGAGATTTAGACGGAAATAAAATTTGCATTTTTGCTGAAGGTTAAAATAATTAAGAAAAAAATTGTTCTTTTAAAATTCTTTCGTCCATTGAATGATTTTTATCAAATAATATATTGCATTTATTTTCTGTTGATGAACTAACTTCAACTTCTTCTATATTTCTAAACTCATTATGATCAGCAGTAACACTAGTTGATCTTATTTCTGAACTGCTTACAAAAAAGTTAATTTTTGTTTTTTCAGATAACAAAGCTCCTCTCCATCTTCTAGGTCTAAAAGCACTAATAGGTGTTAATGCTAAAAGATTTGAATCTAAAGGAACAATGCTTCCATGAGCGGATAAATTATATGCAGTACTGCCTGCAGAAGTAGATACTAAAACTCCATCACATATTAGTTCTTTCATTCTTTCTATACCATTTATATTAATTGAAATTTTGGCAGCTTGATGAGTTTGCCTCATTAAAGAAACTTCATTAAAAGCTATTGATTCAAATGTATCACCTTTATTATTTTTTGCTTTCATTTGAAGGGGTTTTAATTCTATATTTTGCGCATTTAATATGATTTTTTCTAAATTTTCCTTACTTTCTGAATTCATTAAAAAACCAATGGACCCATAATTTATTCCATAAAAAGGTTTTTTAAGATCTTTATAATCATGAAGAGATTTTAACAAAAAGCCATCTCCACCAATAGGTATAATAACATCAGATTCATTTGGGTTAAATTGTCCATATTTTGCAATATATTCTTCTTTTGCTTTAGTAGCTTCTTCACTATTAGATGAATTAAAATAAAACTTCATTATCCACCAGTAACATTCATATGTCTATTCATATAAGGCTTATTTTTTTCTTCTACTAAAAAATCATGCTTTTTAGGTTTTATTTTTAATGCATCTAAAATTTTTTCTTTTATAAAATCATCACTATAATCTTTTCTGAGTATATCTCTAAAATCTACAAAATCATTTTGACCTAAACACATATATAATTTTCCTGTACTGCTTATTCTAACTCTGTTGCAAGAAGAGCAAAAGTTATTAGTTATAGGAGTAATAAATCCAACATTAATATTTAATTTACTACTTTTGTAATAGATAGCTGGCCCACCAGTATTTTTGCTTATTTTCGTTAAATTAAAATTTGAATTAATTTTATCATATACTTGGTCAAGAGGCATAAATTGTAAATGCCTACTTATATCAGTTTCTTCCATAGGCATTACTTCTATGAATGTAATATCAATTTTTTGTTGATTAGCCCAAAGCATAATTGCCTCTATCTCATTTTCATTAAAATTCTTTATAGCAACTGAATTTATTTTTATAGATATACCAACTTTTCTAGCTTCGATAATTCCATCTAAAACATTTGTTAAATTTCCAAATTTTGTAATATTCTCATATTTTTTTTCATTAATAGTATCTAGAGATACATTAATTCTATTAATTCCATTTTGCTTAAGCTCTTTTGCAAATTTTTTTAATAAAGTACCATTTGTAGTTAAAGTAATTTCTTTTAAACCTTCTGGTGATTTTTTTAAATTAAGATTTCTAATTAACTTAATAATATCTTTTCTTACTAGAGGTTCTCCACCTGTAATTCTAATCTTTTTGACTCCCATTGATATAAAATTATCACAGAGCCTTTCAATTTCTTCCAATGTAAGAATTTCTTTTTTTGGAAGAAATGTCATTTTTTCTTTCATACAATAAACACAACGAAGATCACATCTATCAGTTACTGATATTCTTAAATAATTTATATGACGACTAAATTGATCTATTAATGACATTATATATTAATTATTTCTAAATTGATTTTATCTATATTGATCACTTTTTTTCCAACATTTTCAAAATTAACTGTTATAATATTTCCTATACATGATTGTATCTGTCCTACTCCCCAATCATCATTTTTTTTGTTAATTACATATAAACCTGGAACTAGTTCTGGGTATTTGTTAGAATACATAATAATAATATATATACTTAAAATATTATTTATTCAGTTTAATTTTTTTTCTTTTTCCTCATGCATTTCTTGGGCTTCCAAACTTAAAGTAGCGACAGGTCTAGCTTCTAATCTTTTTATCCCAATAGGTTCGCCCGTTTCTTCGCAATATCCATAGCTACCATCATCAATTCTTCTTAATGCTGAATCAATTTTATTTATTAGTTTTCTCTCTCTATCTCTAGTACGTAGTTCAAAAGCTCTTTCAATTTCTTCAGAAGCTCTATCTGTAATATCTGGTTTAGCAGTATTTTCTTCTTTTTGAAGATTTGCTAATGTTTGAGAAGATTCTTTTAATAATTCATTTTTCCAGTCTAATAATTTTTGGCGAAAATATTCCTTCATTTTCGCATTCATAAATTTCTCTTTTTTTGTTGGTTTATAATTTTTTGAAATTTTAGTCATTTTTAAGGAAATGACGAATTATCAAAACAAATTAATATTTCAAGACATATAATTTTCAATATTTCTATAATATTAAATTATAGTTAATTTAATAAATCCCTATTATTCAATAATTTAAATTATATTATTAAAAAGAACAAAAATAGAACTTTTCAAATGAGAACAAAACGTGTACAAATAAACATAATTTGCAAGAATCATATTTAAAAACTAGGAACAAAGGAGAGGATTAATGTCTCAAACAAAATTCAAGGTAATTGAAAATAATAATATGGATAAAGAAAATAGAAATAAATCTTTAGAGGCAGCTGTTGGCTTAATTGAGAAAAATTATGGAAAAGGCTCAATTATGAAGCTAGGCTCTAAAACAAATGTTGAAATTGAGTCAATTTCTACAGGCTCTTTAGGTCTTGATATTGCTTTAGGGATAGGCGGAGTGCCGAAAGGCAGAATAGTTGAAATTTATGGACCAGAAAGTTCTGGTAAAACAACTTTAGCTACTCACATAGTGGCTGAATCACAAAAGAAAGGTGGAAATTGTGCATTCATTGATGCAGAACACGCTTTGGACCCAGCTTATGCTAAGAAATTAGGTGTTAATTTAGAAGAATTATTAATCTCTCAGCCTGACACTGGTGAACAAGGTCTTGAAATTGCTGATTCTTTGATAAAGTCAGGTGGCATTGATGTTTTAGTAGTTGATTCTGTTGCAGCTTTAGTGCCTAGAGCTGAATTAGAAGGCGATATGGGTGATTCTCTTCCTGGACTTCAAGCTAGATTAATGAGTCAGGCTTTAAGAAAATTAACTAGTTCTATTGCTCAATCAAATACACTCGTCGTATTTATCAACCAGTTAAGGATGAAAATAGGGGTAATGTTTGGTAGTCCTGAGACAACTACAGGCGGCAATGCCTTAAAATTTTATTCATCTGTTAGGCTTGATATTAGGAGAATAGGAGCAATTAAAGATAAAGATGAAATTATTGGCAATCAAACAAGAGTAAAGATTGTCAAAAATAAAGTTGCTCCTCCGTTTAAGGTAGTTGAGTTTGATATAATGTATGGAGAAGGTATATCCAAGTTAGGTGAACTTGTTGACTTAGGTGTAAAAGCTGAAATTATTGATAAATCAGGCTCTTGGTTTTCTTATAAAGATAATAAAATTGGACAAGGAAGAGAAAATGTAAAAAGCTTCTTAAAAGATAATCCAAATATATCTGTTGAAATAGAAAATAAAATTCTTGAAAATGCCGGTATAGTTGAAAAAGCTATGATGGAAGGAAAAGTTGAGAAAAAAGAAGAAAAAGAAAAAGTAGAAGTTAAAGAATAAAATTTTATAAAATATAAGGCATCTATATTGAATAGATGCCTTTTTTATTTAGACAATATAGTTTTCAAGTTATATTAGAATTTTATGAATTCTAATCAGATAAGATCAACATTTTTAAATTATTTTAAAAATCATGGACATGAAATAGTTCATTCAAGTTCATTAGTTCCAGATAATGATCCAACATTAATGTTTGCAAATTCAGGAATGGTTCAATTTAAAAATATATTCACTGGAAAAGAAAAAAGAGATTATAATCGAGCAACTACTGCTCAAAAATGTGTAAGAGCTGGTGGAAAGCATAATGACCTAGAAAATGTAGGATATACTACAAGACATCATACATTCTTTGAAATGCTAGGTAATTTCTCTTTTGGAGATTATTTTAAAGATTTAGCTATAGAGTTAGCATGGAATTTAATAACTAAAGAGTATTCAATAAATAAAGATCGATTACTAGTTACTGTTTATTCTGAAGACGAAGAAGCATTTAATTTATGGAAAAAAATAGCAGGTTTATCTGAAAGCAAAATAATTAAAATAAATACATCAGATAATTTTTGGTCAATGGGAGAGACTGGACCGTGCGGTCCTTGTTCTGAAATATTCTATGATCATGGAGACAAATTTGTAGGAGGACCCCCAGGGTCTCCAGACGAAGATGGTGATAGATTTATTGAAATATGGAACTTAGTATTTATGCAATATGAACAGATATCTAAATCAGATAGAATTGATCTTCCGAAACCATCTATTGATACTGGAATGGGCTTGGAAAGGATGACAGCTCTTTTAGAAGGATCAAATGATAATTATTCAACAGATTTATTTCAACCTATTATAAATGATTCTATAAATTTATGTGGTGACAAGAACTCAATTAATAATCCAAGTCATAGAGTAATTGCTGATCATTTAAAATCTTCTTCTTTTTTAATAGCCGATGGAGTGATGCCTTCAAATGAAGGAAGAGGATACGTTCTTAGAAGAATAATGAGAAGAGGGATGAGACATGCCCATTCATTAGGAAATAAAGATCCTATATTTCACAAATTATTCCCTACTTTTTTAAGTGGTATTAGAGAATCATACCCAGAATTGGCAAGGGCAAAGGATCTTATTATTAATACACTATTAAATGAAGAAACTAAATTTAAAGGGACTTTAGAAAAAGGTATTAAAATTTTAGAAGAAGAAATTTCTAATTCAACAAATATATTTGATGGAGAAGTTGCATTTAAATTATACGATACATATGGTTTTCCTTTAGATTTAACACAGGATTATCTAAAGAGTAAAAATATTGAGGTTGACTTAAAAACTTTCGATAAAAAAATGTTAGATCAGAAACAAAGAGCTAGACAATATTGGAAAGGTACGGGTGATATTCAAGATGATAAAATTTGGTATGAAATAACTTCTGAAATAGAACCAACAGAGTTTCTAGGTTATAAAGATATAGAAGCAGAATGTAGAATTTTAGCAATAGTATCAAGTGGAAGTAAAACAAATATCATTGAAAAAGATCAGGATGCAGTAATTATATTAAATCAAACTCCTTTCTACGGTGAAAGTGGGGGTCAAGTAGGTGATAAGGGCTTTTTAGAAAATGATAATTTTAAGTTTGAAGTTGTAAACACAACTAAAATATTTGGAAATTATTTTCTTCATACGGGCACGGTTATAAATGGACAATGCAAAATTAATGATAATATCATAGCGTCTATAAGCAGTGAAAATAGAAATCTAATTAAATATAATCATTCATCTACACATTTGTTGCACGCAACTCTTAGAAAAACTCTAGGGAATCATATTACACAAAAAGGATCTTTAGTAAATTCTGAAAAACTTAGGTTTGATTTTAGTCACAGTAATCCAATTGATACAGAACAAATTCATAATATTGAAGCTATTATAAATGATCAAATTAGAAAGAATGGTAGTGTTGAGATAAAAATTATTGATCAAAAAAAAGCAATTGAAGAGGGTGCTATGGCTTTATTTGGTGAAAAATATGGAGATGAGGTAAGAGTTGTAACTATGGGCGATGAAAATGGTTCATTTTTTTCTAAAGAATTATGTGGAGGAACTCATGTTACAAAACTTGGAGAAATTAATAAGTTCAAAATAATAAATCAATCAAGTGTTGCTTCAGGAATAAGAAGAATTGAAGCTGTATCTAATATTTCAGTAGAAAAATTTTTAAAAGAAGTACAAAAAACTAATATTGAAAAAAATAATCTACATTCAAAACAAATAGAAGAATTAGTATTAAAAATTAAAGATATAAACCCAGAATATAATTTTAAAATCCCATCTGATAACAAGGTTTTGTATATAAAACAATTGAATCAAATATATGAAAAATTAAAACAAAATAATTCTATTTTAAGCAATATCGATAATATAATTATCAAAAAAATTAATGATATTAATTTTATTTACTTAGTCGCTAAGGATTTTCCAAATAAGTCTCTTAAAATATTTATAGATGAGCAAAAGAAAAAATATCCAAATAAGAGTATCTCTTTAATTGTATCTAGTGATCAAAAAAAGTTATCTATTGTTTTAGGTGTATCTGATGACATTGCGGATATATTTGATGCCTCTAAAGAAATTAAAAATATTTCTATTATTTTAGGAGGTAAAGGGGGTGGAGGAAGAAAAGATATGGCACAAGCTGGAGGAACTGATATCTCTCAAATAGATAATTGTATTGAGTATATAGAAAAACAAATAATTTCTATTAATTAGCCTGAAAATTATTTTTTATTGCACTAAGGAAATCTTGGGTATTTAACCATTTCTGATCTTTATTTATCAGTATAGCTAAATCTTTTGTCATTTCACCTTTTTCAACTGTTTTTATACACGTTTCTTCTAATTTTTTTGAAAATTTAACTAATTCATTATTAGTGTCAAATTTACCTCTAAATTGAAGACCTCTTGTCCAAGCAAATATTGATGCTATGGGATTGGTAGAAGTCTCGAGACCTTTTTGATGATTTCTAAAATGTCTTGTAACTGTTCCATGAGCAGCTTCTGCCTCAACAGTTTTACCATCAGGTGTCATTAAAACACTTGTCATTAATCCCAATGATCCAAAACCTTGAGCTACAGAGTCAGATTGAACATCGCCATCATAATTTTTACAAGCCCAAATAAAATTACCTTCCCATTTCAGTGCAGATGCAACCATGTCATCTATTAATCTGTGTTCATATACAATATTTTTATTATGAAATTTGTCTTTAAATTCATTATCAAATATTTCTAGGAACAGATCTTTAAATCTGCCATCATATACTTTTAAAATAGTATTTTTAGTTGATAGATATACAGGCCAACCTAATTCAAGACCATAATTGAAACAGGCTCTTGCAAAATCTTTAATTGAATCATCTAAATTATACATTGATAAAGCTACACCAGTTCTATCAAATTCAAATACCTGTTTTGTAAAACCATTAGAACCATCTTTTGGTTCAAAAACCATTTTAAGTATTCCAGGTTTGTCTATTATAGTATCTGTTGCCTTATATTGATCACCAAAAGCGTGTCTAGCAACAACAATAGGTTTGTTCCAATTAGTAATAATTCTAGGAACGTTTTTACAAATTATCGGTTGTCTAAATATTGTTCCTCCAAGTATATTTCTTATTGTCCCATTTGGAGATTTCCACATTTTTTTTAATTTAAATTCTTCTACTCTATTTTCGTCAGGTGTAATTGTTGCACACTTTATTCCAACACCATATTTTTTTACTGCGTTAGCTGCCTCAATAGTAATATGATCATTAGTCTTATCTCTACTTTCGATTCCTAAATCATAGTATTTTATATCTATGTCTAAATACGGAAGAATTAATTCATCTTTGATATAAGACCAAATAATTCTGGTCATTTCATCTCCATCTATTTCAACAACTGGATTTTTTACTTTAATTTTAGACATTATGAAAAAGTTTTTTAAATTCTTGAATTGTTTTTATATGTTCACATATATTTTGTAAATTTTTATTTCCAAAGTTTTTTTTCATTGCATTTTGATATAATTCAAATAATCCATCCCAGTAACTTTTATAATTAAAAATAATAATATTTTTATTATGCAATCCTAAAAATTTCCATGAAATTATTTCTGTTGCTTCTTCTATTGTTCCTGATCCTCCAGGTAAAATTAGGAATGCATCTCCAAGATTGAATAATTTATTTTTTCTTTGTGACATACTATTTACTACAATAGTTTTTGTAGTCTTTTCATTTTTTTTTTCTTTTGATATCAAAAATTCAGGAATTATACCAATCACTTCACCGCCATTTTTATATGCAGACCTTGAAACTTCTCCCATTAGTCCCAAATCTCCTCCTCCATATATAATTTTTATTGATTTATTCGCTAAAAACTTACCTATTTCTTTACCTAATTCATAATAATGCGGCTCTATTATATTAGAAGATGAGCAATAAATTGTTAAAGATTTTATATTCATAATTCTGTATGTATCTTTTTAAATTTAAATCAAATATAAAATGCAAATAAAAATACATAATGAAGGGTGGGTATATTTAGTTGTATCAATATTAATCGCTATTATATTTATACCCTTCTCTTATTCTATAGGGATTTTATTTTTTATTTTGTCTATTTTTATATTTTATTTTTTTAGAAATCCTGATCGCGCTATACCTTTGGAAGATGTAATTATTTCTCCAGCTGATGGAAAAATTACATTTATAGGAGTAACTGATTCCCCTTTAAAAACAAATTTAACATTAAAATTTTATAAGATAAGTATTTTTTTAAGTATATTTAATGTTCATGTAAATAGAATTCCTTGTAATGGATTTATTAAGAAAATTAAATACTTTCATGGTAAATTTATTAATGCTTCTTTCAATAAATCAAGTGAAAATAATGAAAGAAATATAATTTTAATAGAAAAAGATAATAAAGATATAATATTAGTAACACAAATAGCAGGTTTAATAGCTAGAAGAATTGTATGCGAAATTAATGAAAATCAAGAAGTTAAAAAAGGACATAGATTTGGAATTATAAAATTTGGTAGTAGGGTAGATATATATATCCCAACAACTTACAAACCTCTGGTTACTGTTGGTCAAAATGTTATAGGAGGGGAAACAATCATAGCTAACCCAAATAATATTCAACACATTACAAATTCACAAAAAATTTAATATGGAAAATAAATCTAGTTATTTATCAAAATACTTACCAAACTCTATAACTATATTATCTTTATGTTGTGGTTTAACTTCTATTAGATTTTCAATTAATGAAGAATGGAAGATTTCTATTTATTTAATTATTTTAGCTGCTATTTTTGATTTTTTTGATGGTTGGTTTGCTCGAAAACTTAAAGGTGGAACTAATTTTGGGGCAGAATTAGATTCTCTAAGTGATTTTATATCTTTTGGCGTAGCACCAAGTATTTTAATATATTATTGGTCATTGTCAGAACTTAATTCATTAGGGTGGAGTGTTGCATTATTTTACTCTACTTGTGCAGCTTTGAGACTAGCTAGATTTACAGCTGATATTTATTTGACAAATAAACCAATTGACTCAAGTTTGTATTTTACTGGAATTCCTTCACCAGCTGCTGCAGGATTATCTTTGTTTCCTTTATTTATTTTTTTTGAATTTAATTTTCAAATAATACAAAATTCTTTTTTGAATTTATTTAATCTAGCTTTAATTGGCTTTTTAATGATTAGCAAAATTCCAACTATTTCGTTAAAAAAAATAAATTTCTCTAAAAAATTTGCACCGTGGATTGTTTTATTGATTGTAATAATTTGTATTAGTTTGATTTCTAATCTCTGGTTAACTTTGATCTTATTAGCTTTTCTTTATATAAGTTCAATTTTATATACAATTATAATAAATTTTAAAATTAAGAAGTAGTTTTCTTTTTATACCAATTTCTAATATTTTCTCTCAACATTAATGCTGAAGGAGTAACAATTAGAGTTAAAAGTGTAGCAAAAATTAATCCAAAAACAATAGCAGTCGATAATTGAACCCACCATTGTGTATCTGGCGAACCTCTAGTAATTTCTCTAGTAATAAAATCTACATTTGTCATTGTAACCATTGGAAGAAGTCCTAGAACTGTTGTAGTTGTGGTTAGTAAAACAGGTCTAAGTCTTTGCGCTCCTGTTTTAATTATTGCTTCTCTTATGTTTGAACTTTTTGTTTTTAAAAAATCAAAGGTATCGATTAATATTATATTATTATTAACGACAATACCTGCTAGCGCAATAACTCCAACACCAGACATTACTATTCCAAAAGGCTGAGAAGTTACCATAAGCCCTATAAAAACACCAGCTGTAGACATTAAAACTGCAAAAAGAATTAATAAACTACTATAAAAACTATTAAATTGTAAAAGTAATATCATAAGCATTAAAAATAATGCAACTCCAAACGCTTTAGTTAAAAATTGTTGAGCTTGTTTTTGATCTTCATTTTCTCCAATTAATTCAACTTTAACTTCATTATTTAATTCATATCGAGGTACATTTAATGTTCTTCCTCGCCAAGATGGTGCATTTTCTGAAATTCCTAAAACATATTCTAGTTCTTTAACTTTACCGTCAGGATAAACGCCAGGTTCTACATCTGCTTGAATATTTATAGCATTTTTTGAATTTACTCTTATGATATTTCCAGTTCTATTATTTGGTAAAATATCAACGAAATTAGATATTGGAACCAAACCACTTGATGTTGATACTCTTAAATTATCAATTCTATCTAATGTCCTACCTTCATTTGGATATCTTAAGAAAAGAGGAATACTTTCGTTACTATCATCAGGTCTATATTCACCAAGTTTTAGACCATTTGTTGCAAGCTTAATTACATTTCCTATTGATGTTATATTAGCTCCAAATTTAGATGCTTGTTTTCTATCTACATTTATTTCCCATTCAATTCCTGGGGCCGGTAAATTATCCTCAATATTCATTAATTTAGGATAATTATCTATAAATTTCTTTAATTTAACTCCTTCAGATATTAATAATTTTTTATTTTCACTAGTTAATTTAATATTTATCGGCTTTCCTTCACCAGGTCCTCCTTGTTGTTCTCTAGATTCTACTTTTATACCATTAATAGATTTTGCTTTATCTAAAATCTCTGCAAGAATAACCTTTGACTTTCTTCTTTTGTCCCATTCATTATATTCGAGACTAATAGATCCTATAAAGTCTTCAGATGATTCTGATTGTTCGCTAACATTTCCACTTAAAGAATAAATGTTTTTAAATTCTTTGTTTTCTGATTGAATTTTTAAAATAATATTTTCTACTCTTGATACATAATCTCTCTTTTCCTCAACAGAAAGGTTTCCTCTTGCATAAACAACAATCTTTGCAAGATCTGGTTCTACGTCAGGAAAAAATTCTACCCCTTCTCCAACTTTGGTATAAGTATAATTTACAGCAATCAAAATTATTAAAGCACTAATAATAACTTTAAGAGGATGATAGAGCAAAAAATTTAACATCTTTGCGTATACTCCTATGAAACCTGTAATATTTAATATTGGTTCATTAGATTCTGATGATAAAATTTTTGCATTTAAGGATATAGTATTATTAGTTGAATTAACACTCTCAGTAATTTTATAAACTCTAGGAATTATTTTGATAAATACAAATATAAATAAAGATAAACTTAATAAATATTTTAAAATAGTTATAAAAAAATTATAACTTTTTAATTCTAATGCTCCAAAAGTAAAAGTTAAAATATTAAAAAAGATTAATGATAGTAATAAAGGAATAATTAACTGAAGTATAATTCTTGATACTGTATTAAGTATTGAGCCTAAAACTGGAACAAATAATAACGCCATAAATAATGAAGATATTAAGACACAAATTAGAGTAATAGGTAGATATTTCATAAACTCACCAGCAATGCCTGGCCAAAATATTAATGGAAGAAAAGCTGCTAGAGTAGTAGCTGTTGATGAAATTATTGGTAAGGACATTTTTTTTGAAGCGTTAGCAAATGCTTCTTTTACACTTAGTCCTTCCTTAATTTTTCTGTCAGCATATTCAACAACAACGATAGCCCCATCTACTAGAAGTCCAACTGATAAAATTAGAGCAAATAAAACTACGATATTTATAGTAAAACCCATTATAGATAATGCTAGTAAACCAGATAAAAAAGAGCCGGGAATTGATACACCGACAAGCAACCCAGATCTAATTCCAAGTGCCCCAAGTATTATTATTAAAACAAGAATAATTGCAGCAATAACATTATTCTGCAGACTATTAAGCATTGTCTTAATACCTTTTGATTGATCGCTACCAAATGAAATATCAACATTTTCAGGAAAATCTTTTGAAGTTTTTTTGGTTACTTTTTTAACTTCTTCAATTGTATTTATAATATTTTCTCCTATTCTTTTAGAAACATCAATAGTAACTGAATTTGATCCATTAACATTTGCAAAGGATTGTCTATCTTCAAATGTTCTTTTAACTTGAGCAATATCCCTAAAAGTGATGACTGAGTCACCATCAGTTTTAACAGGAGTGTTTAAAACATCTTCAATTGTTTCATATAAACCTGGAACTTTGATATCAAAGCTTCCATCACCAGTATCTTGTCCACCAGCAGATACCATTTTGTTATTTTGTCTTACAATATCAATTAAACTTTCTAAATTTATACCATAACTTTCTACTGCAGTTGGATTAATTAAAATATCAACTTGTTCATTTCTTTTTCCTCCAATTTTAGCTTCAAGTACACTTGGAATTGTTTCAATATCATCTTGCAAAGTTTCAGCTAAATCTTGTAATGTTCTATTTGGTACCTCACCACTTAAAGAAATTGATATAATAGGAAAGGTGCTTATGTTTACCTCATTAACTGTTGGCTCATCTGCTTCACTGGGAAGATCGCCTTTTGCTCTATCAACTTTTTCTCTAATATCAACCATTGCTTGATCTGAGTCAAAACCTGCATCAAATTCTAAAAGTACATTACCCCCACCTGAATAGGCGGTAGATCTTACTTCTTTAACACCTTCTACTGTTTTAACTTCATCTTCTATTGGTTTAACCAAGAGCCTTTCTGAGTCTTCTGGCGAAATTCCATTCTGATGAAGTGATATATAAACTATAGGAATACTTACATCTGGAGATGACTCTTTAGGCATTGATATATAAGTAGAGGTTCCAGAAATAAGTATAAAAAAAAGCACTCCCATAAAAACTCGAGAATGATTTATTGCGTAGTCTATAATGTTCATTAATATTTTAGTTTATTTTTTCAC
>MDSW01040349.1_pt1 | contig 32226 bp, 23 predicted proteins | sample 811171 | NCBI WGS metagenome assembly MDSW01 (sample SAMN05326641, study PRJNA326480) | marine metagenome | isolation source: seawater | place: Atlantic Ocean: North West | collected 2012 | reverse complement strand
TAGTAATGTTTTTTTCATAATAGGTTAGTTATGTTAGTAGTCAGTTCTTATTAAGCTAAAATTTATTTCTAATGAAACGGGTTGTGTATATGGCAAATATCCCGATCCAATATAATCAAAATCATTTGGCACTTTATAAATTGTGCCAGAGTATGAGCCCACTAATCTTTCTCCAAAAATTTGTAAGCCAGTATTAGGATCATAAGACATCCCCGTACCCAGTGAACTGATTTCAATTGTAATTGTATTTAGAAAACCATAAAGATTAATAGAAGATGAATCTATTGGTGTTTCAGAAAAACCTCCCCAAATTGGTCCTCCAAAGTAATTCATACTAAAATAATCATTCCATGTACCACCATATGAATAAATCGTAGCTTCATTTGGTCCTTCGTATGGGGAATTAATTGAAAAGCTAAGATTCATGTAATCTCCAGTTACATAACATTCATCAGTTATATCATTAATTTCTAGACTAAAAGTAAGTTGCCCTGATTCTAAATAAGCACTGGATCCAGTGTAATAACCATTATCACATGCTTCTGCAAATGTATTTCCGTCTAATGTCATACTCCATCCCCAACTTTGATCAGCTGGATCTATTGGGTCATTATTAATATACGCTCCAGCACAGCCAACTTGACATTCTTCAAGAGTAGAATATTGTGCACCTGTAACATCAGAGACGCAACCCCCGGGGATACAATTATATCCACTGGTGTCTTCAACTTCACAAGAACTAAGAAAAACTAAAGTTGCAATAATTAGAAAATTTTTAGCGAAATTTATTTTCATGCAGCCAATATAATAAATTTATAAAATATTGACTTCAGGAATGAGCTGTATTCCAAATTTTTGTTCTACCGAATCTTGAATTTTTTTAGCAAGATTTAATATATCTTTACCTTTTGCATTACCATAATTTACAAGAACAAGAGCTTGATTTTTATGTACACCGGCATCACCGTCTCTAAATCCTTTCCATCCAGCTTGTTCGATTAACCATCCTGCAGCAACTTTGGTTTCATTATCACCATTAGGATAGCCAACAATTAATGGGAAATCTTTTTTCAAAGATTGAAATTCTATGTTTGAAATAGTTGGATTTTTGAAAAAGCTACCACTATTACCTATGATATTTGGATCAGGTAGTTTTCGACTTCTTATATTAATCACCGCTTGACTGATACTTTTTAAGCTAGTAATTTCTCCCATATCTCTAAGCTCGTCTTCAATTGCTCCGTAAGAGGTGTTAAATTCTGGATACTTATTAAGTCTAAATGTAACACTACAAATAACATATTTGTTTTTTAGTTGAGTTTTGAATATGGAAGTTCGGTATCCAAATTGACAATCTTTATTTTCAAATATTTTCAGTTCTTTACTTTCAATATTTACTGCTTCCAATTGTTTGAAAACCGACTTTATTTCACTGCCGTAGGCTCCAATATTTTGCATTGGTGCTGCTCCGACACTTCCAGGAATTAATGATAAATTTTCTAAACCTCCTAAATTTCTTTCTACACTCCATGAAACAAAGTCATGCCATACAACACCACCGCCTACTTTAACTGTAACACTTTTATTATCTTCTTCAATTATATCGATCCCAAAAATTTCATTTTTCAAAATAGATCCTTTAATATTTTGAGTTAATAAAATGTTACTGCCTCCTCCTAATATCATTAGTGGCTGTTTTGCATTTTCCAATAATCTTTTTAATTCTTCAATAGAATTAAAATTAGCAAAGTTTTCAGCATTTGCAGATATACCGAATGTATTTAAATTTTTTAATGGATGATTATGATTAAATTCCATAGAGTCCAAAGTTATAAATACTTATGATTTACTCATTGTATTTTATGTATTTTCGCAAATATGAGTAAAAAAGTTATTGTCTCAGTTACAAATGATCTCTCAACAGATCAGCGAGTACATAAAGTTTGTCAAAGCTTGTTATCTATGGGATTTACAGTTGAGTTAGTTGGACGAATACAATCTTTTAGCCAGCCAATAAAGCGTGAATATGTAACAACAAGATTAAAAACATTTTTTTCATCAGGCCCTCTTTTTTATTTTGAATTTAATATTCGTTTATTTTTTAAGTTGCTTTTTAGTAAATGTAATGTGCTATTGAGTAATGATTTAGATACATTATTAGCAAATTTTTTAGTCTCTAAATTCAAGGCTATATCTCTAGTTTACGATAGTCATGAATTATTTGTGGAAGTACCAGAGCTAACTAATCGTACTTTTAAAAAGAAGATTTGGGAATGTTTAGAGGCTTGGATTTTACCAAAAATTAATTTAAGTTATACAGTGTGTGAATCAATAGCAAATTTTTACAAAAATAAATATGGTTTAAATATGAAAGTAGTTCGTAATGTGCCATATTTAGTTGAATCTTCATCATCTAAAAATAAAACCAATACACTAATTTATCAAGGGGGAATGAACCCTGGTAGAGGCCTTGAGTTAGCTATAGATATGATGGAGTTTTTGGATGATTTCAAATTAAAAATTATTGGTGATGGCCAAGAGTTAAATAAGCTCAAAAATTTAGTTGATCAAAAAGGTCTGCATGATAGAATTGTTTTTTTAGGTCGTTTACCATTTGAAGATTTAAAAGTACATACCGAACAAGCTTGTATCGGTATTTTATTTGAAGAGCCAAAAGGGTTGAGTTTTAAATTTAGTTTGCCAAATAAACTTTTCGATTACATACATTCAAACACACCAGTTATGGCAACTCCTTTGAAAGAAGTTAAAAGGATTATTGATTACTATCAGGTTGGAGAATTTATTTATGAAAGAAGCCCAGAAGTTGTAGCCAATCAAATCAAAAAGATGTCAAAGAATATTGATGAATATAAATTTTCACAAGCAAAAAAAGATTTGAATTGGCAAAACGAATTTAAAAAAATAGAGTGTATCTTTAGTCCTCTTTTAGGCAAAGTATAAAACTAAGTTTATATAAATCAAATACTACTAAATTGGCATTGCCATTTTTAAGCAGATTGTAACAAAAATATTTGCAAAAAATAAAAATGCCTTTAGATATAAATAATGTTTTTCTAATTGTTTTATAATATTTAATTATTTTGATATTTCTACATGCTTTAGGATGGGTTTTTTGAAGAGATATTAAATTGATTAACGCTAACTCTGTTTTTTCTAAAAATAATAACACATCATCTATTCCTAAATGTATAATTGGATTATTAATATGTATGACAGTAAATTTATTGAGTTCTAATTCTGCGCCATATAAAGTGTCCTCATGTCCATACTTTGTTAAGGTTTCAGAAAAGCTAATAATTTTACTAACTTTTTTATTAATGAATAAATTGCATGCACTAAACGACGCATAAGGCTTTTGATTTCTAAAATGAGCTTTACGTTCTTCTCTCAACTTTCCATATTTCCATCTTAACTTTTTCTTTTTGTCTATTTTTTTAAAATCATTATAGAATACCCCACCAACTATTACGTCACTTTTGTCTTTTAATTCTATATATTTTTTTATAAAATTCTCTTTTATTGTAACATCACAATCTAAAAATAATAAATAGTCATATTTAGATTGTTTAGTTAATACATTTCTAATAGCTGATCGTCCAATATTTTTTTTATTCAATTTATAGTTTACGCCATATATTTTTTCAATGTCTTTATTTAGTTTTATATATTTAGATTTGGAATTATCATCAATACATAAAATTTCAAAATCTAAATTTAATTCTTGAGCTTGTCTAGACAATTCACTCACTAATTCTTTTACTGCAAAATTATATATGGGTATTAAGATGGAAATCATCTAATTTGCAAAAGTGACTTTTCCATTTTCGCATTTTAGAACTTTTGAAGGAAAGCGATTAAGTAAATTGTGTTCATGTGTTGCCATTAAAACGCCACACCCATCAGCGCAAAGATCATGAATTAGACTAAGTATTTTATCTGTGGTATCAGGATCTAAATTTCCTGTAGGTTCATCGGCTAAAATGAGTTTGGGATCATTTAGTAATGCTCTCGCAATGCATATGCGTTGTTTTTCACCACCTGAAAGCTCAAAAGGCATTTTGTTTAAATGATCAATCATGTCAACTTTGGTAAGAACTGATAATATTCTTTCAGATATCTCTTTGTCGTTAGTCCAACCTGTTGCTTTTAATACAAATTCTAAATTATCTTTTACGGAACGATCATTAAGAAGTTCAAAATCTTGAAAAACTATTCCAATCTTTCGTCTAAGATATGGAATTATTGATTTTTTAATCTCGAAAAGTTGATAATCTATTACTTCACAAAGACCTTCTTTTAATGGAAGTTCTGCATACAAGGTTTTAAGTAGACTACTTTTTCCACTGCCTGTGGCTCCAATTAAATAGATAAATTCGGATGGTTGTATGCTGAAACATACATCGCTTAATATTTTTTGTTCTGATTGATAAATATCAACATGTTTAAGTTCAACTAATGGCATTTGTGTAGTTTTCAGTTATTACAAATTTACTTTTTTTATAATCATCATCAAGTCTTGTTTATGCACACATATTCTGTTAATAACTTATTGTTTCATCGATAGTAAAAGGAGCATTCTTTGATAAATTAGCATAAAATTCATAAAATGAAACTTAATGTTTGCATTTTCTTTTTATTAGTAAGTCAATTCTCTTTTGCGCAAAATTGCGATGTTGAACAAATAAAACATCTAATGCAAAACCAGCAGTTTGCTTTAGTTTATTCTTTGTCAGAGGAATTAAAGGATTGTGATTTAAGTGAATCTGATAAGGAGTGGATTTATTACAATCAAGCTAAAAGTTCTCTTGAATTATTTAATAGGGAAGCCGAATTTCGTCTAAAAAAATATTTAGAAGAGTACCCTAATGGAAAATATAATAGGCAAGCATATCTTGCTTTGGCAAAGTTACATTTCAGAAATAAAGACTATGAAAAAGTAATTTATAAGTTAAGTAATATTAATCATTATGATTTAAAGCTTAGTGAAGTGGCAATGTATTATTTTAGATTAGGTTATTCCTTCTTTAATTTAAAAAAGTATCAAGATGCTAAGTTAGCTTTTTCTAATATTGAATCAATTCCATTTATTTATTCTGAATTGACAAATTATTGTCTTTCTCACATAGCTTATGAAGAAGGAAATTATGCTGTAGCATTACAAGGATTTAAAAAGTTAATTAATACTCCGACTCTAGGAATTATTAGTAAATATTATATTACTCATATTTACTACTTTCAAGAACGATACAAGGATCTTCTAGATTTTGCTAAACCGTTGTTAGAAAATTCTTATAACCCAAAGAGAGATCAAGAATTAAAACGACTAATTGGTGATGCTCATTATGCATTAGGTAATTTTCAAGAATCTATAAATTACTTAGAGGATTATTTATTGGAAAACTCCACTAACTCATTAAATAGAGTAGAAAAATATCAATTAGGGCTAGCCTACTTTGAATTAAATGAATATCAAAAGGCAGCTAGTCAATTTGAAGATATATTAATAAACAAAGATAGTTTATCACAATTTGCTGCTCATCAACTGGGTCAGTGTTATTTACTACAAGACAGAAAGTCGTTAGCAATTAATGCTTTTAAATACGCATCTGAAATAAATTTTGATTATAACTTAAAAGAAGATGCCGCCTTTAATAAAGTTAAATTGCTTTATGAAAAGCAATCTTCTTATGAAAATACTATTGAAAACTTAGAACAATTTCTTGAAGATTATCCACAATCTATAAATGTGGATTATGTGAAAGATCTATTGATCAAAGCCTATACATTTACAAAAGATTTTCAGACTGCCATAGATAAATTATCTGCTCAAATTAATTTATCTATAAATCAACAGGCGATATATCAGAAATTAAGTTACACTCTAGCAATAGATCATTTTATTAACAAAAGATATGATGAATCTATAATTTGGTTCGATAAGTCAATGGAGTACCAATTAGATGATCAATTAATAGCTTTATCATTATATTGGAAGGCGGAGGCCTATTATCACAAAAATGATTACTTAAAAGCAATTCAGTTATTTAAAAGTTTTAATTGGGATGAAGGATCTTTTCTACTAGATGAATATAAACAAGCTCATTATTCTTTAGCATATGCATATTACAAATCAAATAACTTTAAAGATGCAATAATTTGGTTTAGGAAATTCATCAAGTTATCAGATGAAAATAAAAAGAAAATAGATGCTTATTTCAGACTTGGAGATTCATATTATATGACTAATGATTATGATAGAGCTCAAGAATTTTATGAACTTGCTGAGAATGAAAGTGATTTTGATATTGATTACGCAATACATCAACAAATCATGTGTTTTGGACTTACCAATCAAATTATTAAAAAACAAACTGCTCTTATTCAATTAATTTCTGATTATCCGAAGTCTCCTTACAATGATGATGCTATGCTTAGTTTGAGTAATGTTTATTTGTCTCAAGATATGCAACAAGAATCAGCAGAACTTTTATCAAATTTAATAAAAAGCCATCCTCATAGTATTTTGGTTAAATCAGCATTATTACAATTGGGTTTGAATTTTTATAACGAAAATTTATCGGATTCGGCCATATATTATTTTAAATCTGTAATTAAGCAATATCCAAACACTAAAGAATCAAAAGAAGCACTAGTGGCATATAAAAATATTTCTGTAGAGACTGGAGATGTAAAATCTTATTTTGAATATGTCTCTAGTCTTTCAAATGTTAGTGTAGATATAGCATTAAAGGATTCCATAACTTATGAAGCTGCAGAAAACTTATATTTAAATCAAGATTATGAGAGAGCATTACAAGCTTTTGAAAATTACTTTGAGGATTTTGATACACCAATTTTTAAATTAAATGCTCATTTTTATAAAGCTGAATGTATATACACAACTAGTCCAGGTTTAGCAGTCAATGATTATTTGAAGGTATTAGAATTTTCAAATAATATTTTTTTGGAACGAGCCTTAATACGTTTAGCGCGAATTGAATTTAAAAGGGAGGAGTATGGAGCTGCTGCTCTTCACTATACTAAATTGAAATCTATTGCGCAAGAAAATGTTTTAATTAGAGAAGCAATTATCAATCTTTTTTATTGCTTTAAAAAAATAGTTGATAATGATCGTTTAATTGAGTATGCAAAAGAAGTTGTTGGATTGGGTAAAGTTGATAACGAATTAGTAAATGATGCTAGATTGATAATTGCTAATGATAACTTTGATAATTCAGAATTTCACTTAGCTAAAAAAGATTACCAATTAATTTCAAATCAAACTCAATCTGAATTTGGTGCAGAAGCTAAGTATCAATTGGCTTTTTTGGCTTTTCTAGAGTCAGATTATAAAAAATCAGAGAAAATTATTTTTGAACTTGTTGAAAATTATTTTAGTGACTTTTTTATTGCAAAATCATTCATTTTATTAGCTGATATTTATAAAGAAAAAAATAATCTTTTTCAGGCAAAAGCGACTTTACAAAGTATAATAGATAATTATGATGGTGATGATTTAAGACAGATAAGTTTAAATAAAATATCAGAAATAGACTCACTTAACGAAGAATCATTAATGAATTCCAAAAATGACGAATTAATAATCAATCTTTTAAACGATGTTGAACTTAGTGAATTGTTTGAGGAAGAAAATACATTAGAAGATGAATAAAAATTTAATGTTTTTTTATTTTTTTGGATTTATTCTTGTAGCTCAAATTAGTTTGGCTCAATCTAAAAATGAAATTGGTGTTGAAGAGGTTCAGGTTACAGAATCTTTTATTCCGATAGTTCCTGAAGCCAATAAGTTTTCCGAATTGCCACTTTTACGTGATACTATTAAAGTTTCAAAAAATGTTTATTATTCACCTATAAATAAACGTTTTGAAACCCAATTAAAACTTGATCCAATTAATTCTGCAAAAATAAAAGGTGAGCCTTTGTCAAAATTGTATCAAACCTATATTTATGGTGGCTTAGGTAATACAAGCTTACCTTATTCAAAAATATTTTACAGTTCGGATAGAAATAAATCTTTGTCATATGGTTTAGCTTTAGGCTATGTCGAATCTTATGCCAAAGTTAAAAGTGTTTTTGATCAAGAGAAAAAGGTTTCTGCAGCTTCGAGGAAAACTGATTTTGCTGCCTTTGTAAAAAAAGATTTTCATAGTGGAATTTTTAACGCTAATATTTCGAGACAAGGAAATATTTTTCAAGCCTACGGTTATGATCTTGATTTAGTGTCAAATGAAAAATTTACACAAGAATATTGGGGTTATTCAACTTTAAGATTGTCATTTATTAGAAATAATTTAGATAGAAATAAGTTAAGCTATTCTGCGAAAATTTTTGCTTATGATTTGAATGAGCAAACAGAAAATAGTATTTCTTTAATTCTTTCAGGAAGAAAGATTGTTGGCCTTAATTCTTTTAATTTGGATTTTGGTCTTGATTACATTTTAAATAACCATTCAAGAAAATACGTTTTTGATGATAAGTTGTCGAAAGAGTTGATTCTATTATTAAGTCCATCTGTTAAACGAAAAATTTTTGGAGGTAATTTAAACGTGGGTTTCAAGCTTAATGCAATGAATAATAGAGGTTCAACTAATTCTAACTATGCTATTTTTCCAAATGTTAATTATAATTATATTTTTTCTGAAAATAACTTAAGTGCCAAAATTGGTGTTAGAGGAGGCCTAGATAAAAATTCTTATTATTCATTGAGTCAAAGAAATCCTTTTATACTAAATGCTCTAAAAACTGACGGAGGTAGTTTAAATCTTGTTAATACACAGACAAAGTATGATTTCTTTATTGGAATTGATTCTTATTTAGGTGCCGAAATAAATTCTTTTTTACAATTTTCATATGCTAGAGTTCATAATATGCCCTTTTTTGAACTTGATGACAACTCAACATATTCAAATAAATTTTTGGTAATCTACGATAATGTAAATCATTTTTCATTAAACTCTGAAATAGATTGGGCAATGAATACAAACTCAAAATTTAGTTTAAAATTAGATTATCATAATTATGATTTAGATTCATTAATTGATTATGCGTATAAGCCAACCATTATCTCAAAGCTAGGTTTTTTATATAATATTGGAGATAAAATAATTCCAAAAATAGAACTAGTTTGTTTTATTGATCGTTCAAAAGTCGAAGATTCTGGATGGTCTAATTCACCAGTTTTGAATGATATAGTTGATATAGATTTTGCTTTAGAATATAAATACAATACTATTTTTTCGGCTTACTTTGAACTGAAAAATTTGATTGGTAATTATCAAATTTGGGAAAATTATCCAGTTTTGGGTCCACAAGTCTTTTTTGGCCTTTCTTACCGACTATAAACTTGTTCACTAATTGTTAATAAATAGGTGCTATATTTTACACTTTTTTTAACAGATATAATGTCCTTTTTTTAACTTTGTTTTAATCTAGTAAAATACCTATTTAAAAAACAGTAAAAATAATGAGTGAAAATTTAGAAGACAAAGCTAACTATGGAGCAGGTAATATTCAGGTTCTTGAAGGTTTAGAGGCAGTTAGAAAAAGACCTGCAATGTACATTGGTGATATTGGTCAAAAAGGACTTCATCATTTAGTATATGAGGTTGTTGATAACTCTATTGATGAAGCATTAGCGGGTCATTGTTCTGATATTGATGTTGAAATTAACGAAGATAATTCAATAACTGTAATAGATAATGGCCGCGGTATTCCGACTGATATTCATCCTAAGGAAAATAAATCTGCTCTTGAAGTTGTAATGACTGTTCTTCACGCTGGAGGAAAATTTGATAAAGATTCATACAAAGTTTCTGGAGGTTTACATGGGGTAGGTGTATCGTGTGTGAACGCATTATCAATACATCTTAAAGCAGAGGTTCATAGGAATGGTAAAATTTATCATCAAGAATACGAAAGAGGAGTCCCCTTATATGATGTTAAAGAAGTAGGACAGACCGATAAAACTGGAACTATTGTTACTTTTCTTCCTGATAAAGAAATTTTTCATGAAACTATTTACCATTTTGATATATTGCAAAGTCGCCTAAGAGAACTATCTTTTTTAAATAAAGGTATCAGACTTTCTCTTACTGATAAGCGTAGAAAAGATGAGGATGGTAATTTTGTTAAAGATAATTTTGTTTCAGAAAATGGTTTAATTGATTTTGTTGAACTAATAGATGAAAATAGAGAGAAATTATTAGATTCTGTAATTCATATGGACACAGAAAAAAATGGAGTTCCAGTTGAAATTGCTATGCATTATAATACATCATTCAGTGAAAATATTCACTCATATGTTAATAATATAAATACTCATGAGGGTGGTACACACCTTTCTGGATTTAGAAGAGCATTAACAAGAACTTTAAAGCGTTATGCTGATGGATCTGGCATGTTAGATAAAATAAAGTTTGAAATTGCTGGAGATGATTTTAGAGAAGGCTTAACTGCCGTTATTTCTGTAAAAGTTATGGAGCCGCAATTTGAAGGTCAAACTAAAACCAAGTTAGGTAACAAAGAAGTTACAGGTGCTGTCGATCAAGCGGTAGGCGAAATGTTAACTAATTATTTGGAAGAAAATCCAAATATGGCTAAACAAATTGTACAAAAAGTACTTTTAGCTGCACAAGCAAGAAATGCTGCAAGAAAGGCTCGTGAAATGGTTCAAAGAAAAAATGTTCTTTCCGGCTCTGGACTTCCAGGAAAATTAGCAGATTGCTCTGATAGAGATCCTGAAAAATGTGAAATTTTTCTTGTAGAGGGTGATTCAGCAGGTGGTACAGCAAAGCAAGGTCGAGATCGATTTTTTCAAGCTATTCTTCCTTTGAGAGGAAAAATCTTAAACGTTGAAAAAGCGATGCAGCATAAGGTTTTTGAAAACGAGGAAATTAAAAATATGTACACTGCTCTTGGGGTAACTATTGGTACCGAAGATGATACAAAAGCGCTCAATCTTGAAAAATTAAGATATCATAAAATTGTAATTATGACTGATGCTGATGTAGATGGTTCACATATCGCTACATTGATTTTAACTTTCTATTTCAGATATATGAAGGAGTTAATTGAAAATGGATATTTATATATTGCTACGCCTCCATTATATTTAGTTAAAAAAGGTAAGGAGCAACACTATTGTTGGTCTGATGAGGAAAGAGATCAAATGGTAGAAAAGATGAATAGCCCAAATATTCAACGCTACAAAGGTCTTGGTGAAATGAATGCTGAACAACTCTGGGAAACTACTATGAATCCTGATACTAGAACTTTAAGACAGGTGACTATTGATAGTGCCGCAGAGGCAGATAGAATATTTTCAATGCTTATGGGAGATGAGGTGCCGCCACGTAGAGCGTTTATTGAACAAAATGCTAAATATGCAAAAATTGATATCTAAAATATTCAATTAATAAACAATCAATTTTTAAATTTTTTCTTTTTTTGATAATGGCTATTATCTAACTAATGTTATGGTTCCAGAACAATTTTCACAATTAGTATGGTCATAAATTCTGTACTCAAAATCTTGATAGCTTAATACATAAGAATAAGTGCCTGTTATAAGAGGATTACCTGTTTTCATATTTGTGCCGTCCCATGACATATCAGGATTATTTGATTGAAAAACTAATGAACCATATCTATCAAAAATAGATATTGAAAATGTTTCGGTTTTCATAGCGTGATGAAATATTTTAAATGTATCGTTATTACCATCTAAATCAGGCGTAAAACTATTAGGAACAAATAAAGTATGTTCATCTTTGATGGCTAGCCTGCCGTAGATGCTATCTTTACACATAAATTCATCAGTTACTACTAATTTTAAATCATAATACTTAACTCCTGAACTATCTAAATTAGTAGATAAATCTAGATTGATAACATTTTGTGAATATGAAATAAATCCATTACTTAATTCCCATTGCCATTCGCTTATGTTTCCTTCAGAATTATCATACAAATTAACTATTGGGTAATTAGTTGTTACAGTGTCATCCATAACTCTATAGTCTGCTTTAACAAAAGGAGGTTGAATAATTTCAAAGGTTAATTCGTTTGTACATTGATTAGCATCTTCTACTGTTATGGTATATAATCCCTCAGACAAGTCATAAATATTTTGTTCATTTGAATAAAAGGAATTTTCTCCTTTCCACGTAAATGAAATTGGAAGATATTGTTGTGAAAAAGCAGGATTGTCTGGACCACCCCAAGATGAAATCTCGATGAATCCATCATTATTGTACGTACAACTTTTATGACTATAATTAGCTATATCTAATGATAATGAGTCAGGTTGAGTAATGTTGAATGTAATACTGTTTGGACATCCTTCAGCATCTTCTACTGTGAACGTATAACTTCCATCAGGCAAATTAAAGACATCTGCTTGATTAGAAATAATGGAATTATTTGATACATCTATCCATTCGTATGTGTAAGGAAGTAAACCCCCGCTTGCTATACAAGATATCCAAGCATCTTCACCGCCATTACACCTAACATTAAACCCATTATAGTCTGATGTTGTACTTGCAATAGATATTGATGAGTTTTCGGGTAAGAAAAAATTTGCAGAGTTTTGACAATTATTATTGTCTGTTATAGTTATTTGGTAATTGCCTGATGCTAAATCACTTATTGTTGGAGTTCCATTACCTGTCATAGGGTGGTCACCAATCCAATTATATGTATATGGAATTGTGCCGCCAGAAATTGTTGTGCTTATTATACCATCACTAAATCCAAAACAACTAACTGGGTCTATAGATTCAAAAATTTCAATATTTTGTGGTGGTGGCGAAATCGTGAATGGTCCTGCCGAATGATTACACCCTAAATTATCAGTTATAATTAGATTATATATATCAGATTCTAAATTATTAATGTCTTCACTTGCTGATGAGTAATTATTATTTAGAGATGTCCATGCAAAATTAAATGGTGGTGAGCCATTGCTAGTTGTTATATCAATTGCCCCAAAAATTTCTCCGGGACATATGTTATCGTCAACAACTGCGTCTATTGTAACTGGAGTTGAAACAAATACTGTAACATCGTCCGAATAAGTGTCAGGGCATTCTGAGGCAGTTACTGTATATGTTGTTGTTGTCAGAGGAGCTACAACTATATCTGTACCATTTCCAATAACATTGCCTAAATCATCTTCCCAAATTACATTAGCGTTGTTTGCTCCGTCAGGTACAAATCTAAAAGCTTGATTATTACCTGTAAGTTGAGTGTTATTCCAACCAGCTTCAATTAAAAATTGACTTTCGTCTTCATTTACTATTCCTAGTACTGATTCACCACCATTCCATGTGGCACATAAAGGTTGATCTTGGATATGTATTTCTATTACATTAGTGGTTTCGAATATTTTTATTTGACCATTAAATTGTAATCCAGCACATGAGAAATAACCAAAATCTTCAAATGATGCTACAAATCTTCTAAATGGTGCAACTCCATAAACGTTATAGTATAATCCACCTCCATTATTTGGATTTAAATCCATCCATGGTCCCATAATAGCATTTATAACTTGTCCAGGAGGCATTGCACTAGGTATAGCATAAGTATTCCATGGAGAGTACCCATTTGCATCAGTTAAATCAAATGTTAAGTAGTTGTTAGTAGAAATTAAAAGTTGATTAAAAATATTGCCATAAAAACAAAAATCAAACCCTATATCAATAACTCCTGAAAAAATGTCATCACCAAGTGCATTAAGATTTGTTCCTGAATTAAATGGATCCAAATTTAACGGAATGTTTTCTATTGAATAATCGCTAGTTCCAATAGAATTTGGCGTGTAATCAGCAGATAAGTTGACATTCTCAATATCACAAATAATAATATCATCACCTGCATCAATTTGAGCATATGCTTGATTGATATATATAAATATTACTGCAATTATTTTTATTACTTTCATCATAAAATGAACAATTTTTTGGTAGAATGTTCAGCTTATAAACATACAAAAAAATTAAACATCTAAAATTTAAATTTCATTCTGAATTATATTAGTTGGCAATATCCATCTCTAAATTTCTTTACTTTAATTGTAATGATATTTTCAACTTAAATAATTAGTTTTGTATAAAATAAAAATTTTATGAAAGTAACAGTAGTTGGAGCTGGAGCAGTTGGTGCAAGTTCCGCAGAATATATTGCAATAAAAAACTTTGCTTCTGAAGTTGTTTTAGTTGATATAAAAGAAAACCTTGCTGAAGGCAAAGCTATGGATTTGATGCAGACCGCTTCTCTAAATGGTTTTGACACAAAAATTATAGGAAGTACAAACGATTATTTGAAAACTGCCAATAGTGATGTGGCAGTAATTACTAGTGGTATACCAAGGAAGCCAGGAATGACTCGTGAAGAATTAATTGGTATAAATGCTGGTATTGTATCTTCAGTTTCAGAGAATATTATTAAGTATTCACCAAATGTGATCCTAATTATTGTCAGTAATCCGATGGATACCATGACATACTTGGCACATAAAGTCACAGGCCTTCCAAAAAACAGAATTATTGGTATGGGTGGTGCATTAGATAGTGCAAGATTCAAATATAGGTTAAGCCAAGCTTTAGAATGTCCTGCATCGGATGTTGATGGAATTGTAATTGGCGGGCACAGTGACAAGGGTATGTTACCTTTAGTAAGATTAGCTACAAGAAATAGTGTAAGAGCTTCAGAATTTTTAAGTGATGAAAAAATGAATGAAGTCATGGAAGAAACAAAAGTGGGAGGTGCTACACTTACCAATATGTTAGGTACTTCAGCTTGGTATGCTCCTGGCGCAGCCGTATCATCTTTAGTTCAAGCTATAGCTTGTGATCAACATAAAATGTTCCCTTGTTCTGCTTTGTTAGAAGGTGAGTATGGTTTAAATGATTTATGTATAGGTGTTCCTTTAATTTTAGGAAAAAGCGGTATTCACAAGATAGTTGAAATTGATCTTAATCAACAAGAGAAGGATAAGTTAGCCGAATCTGCTAAAGGTGTTAAAGCAACTAATTCATTATTAAATTAAATTTAAATTATTTTAAATATTTCAGTGACTGAATATTTTTTAATTTTTAATTATTTTTCTCCATTCTGAATAGCCTTCTTGTTTAATATTTATTAAGTAATAACTCGTTGATAAAAAGCTTATATCCAAAGTTGAGGTGCCATAAATTTTTTTGTCTAAAATTAAATGTCCAATATTAGAATAAATTAAAATTTGACTTTCATTAGTAGTTTCAATGGTTAGATAATTATTTGTAGGATTTGGATAAATTTTTAATTGATAATTGTCTTTAATAATTTCTAAATCACTAGCTACACTATCATTAATAAAATAAAAAAGTCCTCCTGATTGCATTCCTAAAAACATATCTCTTTTACCGTCGTTAGTGAAATCTTCATATACTAATGCAGTATTTTTACCTTGACTCAAATTCTGAAAGTCATCACTTACAAGTTCAAAATTTAAAGATAAATCATTATTGACAGATCTGTAATGATAAATTTGACCACTTTCACTTCCAATTAAAATATTAATTTCATTATTTTCTGAATAAACATAAGGCGTGCTAAATCCGTATAAGCTTTCATCATTGTTAACTGAAATGCCTCCAAAATCTTCATTAATAGTATTAAATATGGGTTCATATAATGTGCCTGAATTTTCTGCGTATGAAATTGTTCCATCTACTTGTCCAATTATTAAGTCAAATAAATTGTCACCATTCATGTCAAAAAGAAAAGGTGTTGAGTGTTGTCCAATGTCAATGTTGAAAAAATTAACATTTTGCAATTCAAATTCTGCATCTTGTCCTGAGTTAGCAATATTTTTAAAAAAATGAATTTTACCATTATTGTCTCCAACGATTAAATCGACATCCCCATCGTTATCTAAATCTGCAAGAGTAGGGAAAATGCCTTTAACTGATTGATTTAGAATAGTGTCTAGTGGAATTGTTCCAAGTCCTCCAAAATCTCTATCTATAACTTCAAAGTTGGGTTCAGTTTGACTTCCAATATTTCTAAGTAAAGCAAGCTGAGACGATGGATTGGAATTACTAAAATATCCATAATTACCTATAATTAGGTCTTTCAATCCATCATTATTATAGTCAATAGTAGCAGGGTATGCTCCTGAACCAAAATCTAAGGTTTTATTTTGAAGAAAATTATTTTGAGTATATTGAAATGAAGGATTATTATCTCCCGCAGTATTTAAAAATACCATAATGCTTTCAAAATTTTCAGAGTTGTTTTCAGTATTCGGGCTAACAACTAAATCCCTTATGTTATCATTATTGACATCAAGATGAAATGCAGCTGGAAAAGAACTAATTTCTGCACTTATATTACTTCCATTTCCTATAGGGAAATTTTGATTTACTGAGATCATATTTGCATTTTGACTATTACCCCCATTAACTAGTAAATTCAGATTATTAAATGATACATCTCCTAAAATTAAATCCATATCATCATCTGCATCTATATCAAGAAGTAGTGATGATGAGCCGCTATGAGGGCCAAATGATCGAACTTCATTTTGATTATTTATTGCATCTTCATTACAATTATTAAATTCGTAAGTATTTAATCCTTCGAAAAATTCTCCCCAACAATCGGTTTCTAATTTAAATATAAGACTGTCACAGTTTCCATAAAGCTCTTGACTTAAATTTTGATGGTATTCCATATAGCCACCACTTTGCTTGAAAGTTAGTACATCTATGTCTTGATCTCCATCAACATCAACAAAAGAAGGTATATCTACCTCTGAAATTATTATTGCACTTTGTATTGAGCCTAAATCACTGATTAAAGCTTGTTCTTCGACTTGAAAACTTAGGTTTTCAGCTTGAGAAGTGTTTTTAAAAACTTTGACATAACTATCATTGTAAGTAAATATATCTTCTTTGCCATCACAGTTGTAATCAACTAATAGTGCCCAATTATACAAGTTTGGAAAATTTTTGCTGTAATCTTTACTATAATGGAAATCAGTTCCAATTGTATCATTATTATTCAAAAAACATAAAACCCTGTCTCCAACACGTTCAAAAACAAAAATATCAATTTTGCCATCATCATTCAAATCTATATTTGACAATTGACATGAATTTAATCCGCCGGTAAAGGGGTTTTTTATCAAAGTTCCATTTTCAACAATCGAAAGTTCGGATTGTTTTAGAAATTGTGAATAAACCGAAAAAGGCAGTGATAATATAATTAGAAGTAATGCTTTTTTCATTTTTACAAACTTACGATTAAAATTTTTTTATGATATTGTCAAAAAAATAATAAATTAAACTCAAAATTAATAGATTAGTATATTTTATTTCAATTGCTATTTCAAAATTGAAATTCTATATTTGCCCGATCTAAATTTATATGTTATGCAAAATAAAAGTTTTGTCTCCTTGTTTGCAATAGTATTTGCTATTGTTTGCTTATATCAATTATCTTTCACATGGATTGCCAAAGGTGTAGAAGAAGATGCAATTTCATACTCAAATGGTGACGAATTAAGAGAAAAAGCTTATTTAGACTCTATTTCATCTGAGCCAGTTTTTAATATAGGTGTCAAAAATTACACATACAATGAATGTAAGTCAAGAGAATTGAATCTTGGATTAGATCTTAAAGGCGGTATGAATGTTACTCTAGAAGTTTCAGTAGTTGATGTAATTAAAGCAATGTCTAATTACAACAAAGATGAAAATTTTAATGCTGCTATTCAAAAATCAATCGAAAAACAATTAGATAGTCAAGATGATTTTGTAACACTTTTTGCCCAATCCTTTTCTGAAATTAATCCTGAAGGTAAATTGGCTTCAATTTTTTATACTCCAGAGCTTAAGGATAAAATAAATTCTTCATCTTCAAATAATGAAGTTATTAGTGTAATTCGTGTTGAAGTTGAAAATGCTATAGACCGATCTTTTAATATTTTGAGGTCAAGGATTGATAGGTTTGGAGTGTCACAACCAAACATTCAACGTTTAGAAGGTTCGGGAAGAATATTAGTTGAATTACCAGGTGTTAAAGATCCTGAAAGAGTTCGCAAGCTTTTACAAGGAACTGCTCAATTAGAGTTTTGGGAAACTTATGAAAATGCTGAGATATTAGCTTCAATTGATCAAATAAATACATATTTGAAATCAACAGTTGATACAAAAGAAGATACAGCTGAAGAGGTGAAATTATTGCAAGAAGAAATAATTTCTGAAGATGATTTTGACTCTTCCTTATCTATTGAAGAACTATCTTCTGACACTGATTTAGCTTCCGATTCAATAGCTATGAGTGCTGAGCAATTTTCAAAAGAAAATCCACTTTATGCAGTTTTATTTCCTAATTTGAATCAATCAAATCAGCCAATCGATGGGCCAGTTTGTGGAATTTCTTCCATAAAAGATACTACTACTGTCAATAATTATTTAAAAATGGAAGAAGTAAAAGATATTCTTCCTAGGGATGTTCGCTTTGCATGGACCGTTAAACCATATGATCCAGATGGTAGATTTCTTCAGCTAATTGCTTTAAAAGTAACTTCTCGAGATGGAAAAGCAGCAATGGAGGGAGATGTAGTTACAGATGCAAGAACAGACTTTGGTCAATTTAATGGATTGCCAGAAGTTTCTATGACTATGAATTCCGAAGGCGCTCGTTTATGGAAAAGATTAACTGCAGATAACATAGGTAAAAGTGTTGCTATAGTACTAGATAGATATGTTTACTCTTTTCCAACAGTTCAATCAGAAATTTCAGGTGGAAGATCTCAGATTTCAGGTAACTTTAGTATTAATGAAGCTAATGACTTATCTAACATTCTAAAGTCTGGTAAATTACCAGCTCCTGCAAGAATTATTGAAGAGGCAATTGTGGGTCCGTCACTTGGAAAGGAAGCAATTGACTCAGGTTTAAAATCTTTTGTTATTGCGTTATCTTTTGTTTTACTTTATATGATGTTTTATTACAGTTTTGCTGGATTAGTATCTAATGTAGCTCTTTTAGCAAATCTTTTCTTTGTATTTGGAGTTCTTTCTTCTTTGGGTGCAGTTCTTACCCTCCCGGGAATCGCTGGTATAGTTTTAACGATTGGTATGTCAGTAGATGCAAATGTTCTAATTTATGAACGAATTCGTGAGGAATTAACTAATGGCAAAGGGCTTAAATTAGCTGTTTCAGATGGTTATAAAAACGCCTACAGCTCTATTATTGATGCTAATGTCACAACTCTATTAACAGGAATTATTCTTTATATTTTCGGTTCTGGTCCAATCAAAGGATTTGCAACAACTCTTGTAATTGGAATTTTAACTTCTCTATTTTCTGCTATTTTTATAACTAGATTAATTTTCCAATGGAGACTTGATAAAAAAGGAAAAGCTTCGTTTGATAATTCCATTACAAAAGGCGCTTTTAAAAATACTGCTATTGACTTCATTGGTAAGCGTAAGCTGTTTTACGGTGTTTCATCTTTAATCATATTAATAGGTGTTGGTTCGCTTGTAACAAAAAAACTAAACTATGGTGTTGACTTCAAAGGAGGTAGAACTTTTGTTGTTCGTTTTGTCCAAACTGTTGATAATGAGTCTGTAAGATCTGCGTTAGCAAATAATTTCGTCGATGAATCAGGTTTGAAAATGTATCCTGAGGTGAAAACTTTTGGAGATGATAATCAGGTCAAGATTACAACAAAATTTTTAATTGATAGTAAAGATCTAAATGCTGATGATTTAGTGGCCGAAAAATTAGAAAATGGATTAGAATTAATTGGAAATTATGAAATAATGAGCTCACAAAAGGTTGGGCCAACCATTGCAGATGATATAAAAGTTTCTGCATTTTGGTCAATAATGTTTTCATTGTTAGTTATTTTCTTATATATATTATTACGATTTAGAAAATGGCAGTTTAGTTTAGGTGCTGTAGCTGCTGTGTTTCATGATGTTTTAATTGTTTTGTCTATTTTCTCCTTATTTTACGGTATTCTTCCATTTTCACTAGAAATTGACCAAGCATTTATAGCTGCACTTTTAACCATTATTGGTTATTCTTTGAATGATACTGTTGTTGTATTTGATAGAATTAGAGAGCATATGGGTATTTATAAAAAGAAAGAATTTACTTCATTAGTAAACAATGCTTTAAATAGCACATTAAGTAGAACAGTTAATACTTCTTTAACTACATTTTTTGTTTTGCTAGTTATATTCTTATTCGGAGGAGAAATTATTCGTGGATTTATGTTTGCTTTAATGGTAGGTGTTATTGTAGGAACATATTCTTCGCTTTTTGTAGCTTCACCAATTATGGTAGACACGATAAAAAAGTCATTAGAAAACAAAAAATAATTCTGAACACAAACAAATTTCAATCAAAATGCTCCTAATGTTTGGAGCATTTTATGCTTTCAATAATTTATTTTAATATAAATTTGCAATTCTAATTACTTATTTATGACTCCTATTATTTTATTCATTGGTGGGCCTGAAATTGTAATCATAATGTTTGTAGTTGTTATGCTTTTTGGTTCCAAAAAAATTCCAGAAATCGCTAGGGGGTTGGGAAAAGGAATAAGAGAGTTGAAAGACGCTTCAAATGAGATTAAAAGGGAGATAAGTCAAAGTGCATCTTCTATCAAAGAAGAAATTCAAAAAACTGAAAAAGATTTAGATAAATAACTAATAATTATTTAATAAAAAAATTATTCTGCTCCTTTAACAGTTTTAATTATTCTTGCTGCAATTTTGTATGGATCTCCATTTGATGCAGGTCTTCTATCTTCAAGCCAGCCCTTCCAACCATTTTCAACTGTAAGAATAGGAATTCTAATTGATGCACCTCTATCAGAAACACCATAGCTAAAATCATTTATTGATGCAGTTTCATGTAATCCTGTTAATCTTTCATCATTAAATGCTCCATAAACTTTAATGTGTTCATTGGCTACTGGTCTGAAGGCTTCACATATTTTTTCATAAACCTCTTTTGAGCCACAATTTCTTAAGGTGCTATTTGAAAAGTTAGCATGCATTCCAGATCCGTTCCAATCACCTTTAATAGGCTTTGGATGATATTCGATATAGTAACCATAACTTTCTGTTAATCTATCAAGCAAATATCTTGCAATCCAAATTTCATCACCAGCCTTTTTTGCACCTTTAGCAAATAGTTGAAATTCCCATTGTCCGCTAGCTACTTCTTGATTAATTCCTTCAAAATTAATGCCAGCTTCAATACATATATTTGCATGTTCTTCAACAAATTCTCTGCCGTGAGTATTTTTACCGCCTACAGAACAATAATATAAGCCTTGAGGTCCTGGATAACCTCCTAGTGGAAATCCTAATGGTAATTGGGTTTGAGTATCCATAATGAAATATTCCTGTTCAAATCCAAACCAAAAATCATTATCATCGTCATCAATAGTAGCTCTTGCATTAGATGGATGATTAGAGCCATCTGCATTTAAAACTTCAGTCATAACCAAATAACCATTTATTCTTGTTGGATCTGGATATATCGCTACAGGTTTTAAAAGACAGTCCGAAGATCCTCCTGAAGCTTGTAATGTTGAGCTTCCATCAAATGACCACATTGGACAATCTTCTAATTTGCCACTAAAATTATTAATAATTTTAGTTTTACTTCTCATGTTTTGGGTTGGATGATATCCATCAAGCCAAATATATTCAAGTTTGCTTTTTGTCATTACTTAATATAATTAATTGTATAGTGTATTTTTTACACAAAAATATATTTTAAAATTATTAATATTTAAAAAACTATACTAAAATATTAACAACTTTTTAATAGATATTCAATTGTAATGTTTTCGATTGAAATAAATCCTTATTTTAGCAAAAATTCTATGATTTAAAAATGAAATATTTTCTTTCTCTTACTATGATGTTTTTGATTCTTTCTTCAACATCACTTTTATCTCAATCTTCAAATAAAAACAAGATGTCAAAAGCAGATAAAGCTTATATGATGCAAAATTATTATGAAGCAGAGAAGCTTTACAAAGAAGCCTATAGCAAAGAAAAAAATAGAGCTAAAAAGGCAGAATTAATTTTTCTTCAAGCAGAATGTGCAAGAAATATAGCAACACCTTTACATCTTAAAAAAGCAATGACTATGTATAAGCGCGCAATAAAAGCTAAATATCCTCATTCTGAAGTTTATTTAAGATTAGCTCAAGTGCTACAAAAACAACAAAATTTTTCCGATGCAATTATACAATTTGAAAAGTATAAAACTTTAAAACCTAACGATGAAAGAGCAGATATAGGCATACAATCATGTTTATTCGCTAAAAATGCTTTACAAAATCAAAGTCGTTATGAGTTAACTCCTTTTCAACATAATTCTAATCAAGATGAATATTCTCCTTGCTATGCAAGTAGAGACTATGATGAAATATTTTTTACATCTTCAAGAGATGAATCTTTAGGAAAGTCAAAAGATGGTTTTTCGGGAAATTCATTTACAGATATTTATTGGTCTAAATATGATAATAAAAAGAAAAGATGGTCCAAGCCATCATCATTTGAAGAGCCAATGAATTCTGGAGCTCACGAGGCTACTCCCTCAATTAACAAAAGAGGAAATGAATTTTATTTTACTAGATGTATGCAAAACTCTAATATCAAACCAATTCCAACTTGTGAAATATATTTTTCTAAGAAAAAAGGCAAAAGTTGGATATCACCAGTATTACTTCCTCTTCCATATGATAGTATTAGTAGTTTTGCTCATCCGTCAGTCAGTCCTAATGGAAAGATTTTATATTTTTCGTCAGATATGAATGGTGGTTACGGAGGTAAAGATATTTGGTATATTAAAAAAGTGCAAAGAGATGAGTGGAGTGAGCCCATAAATTTAGGCGATGAAATAAATACAAGCGGAAATGAATTATTTCCTTTTATTCATGCGGATGGCTCCCTTTACTTTTCTTCTGATGGTCATGTGGGAATGGGTGGTCTTGATATTTTTAAAGCAACATTTGATTCTGAAAACAATCTTCGTTCTGTTGATAATATGAATAGCCCAATAAACTCATCTAATGACGATTTCGGTATAATTTTTGAAGATAATGAAGAAAGAGGCTACTTGTCATCCAACAGAATTGGAAGTAAGGGTGATGACATATACCGCTTTAACTTACCAAAGCTAAATATAACTCTTTCAGGTGTTGTTACAGATTTTAAAACAAAACAAATTATTACTGGAGCTTCTATTTCAATAGATGGAAGTGATGGTAGTTCTTATCAAACAAATACTGATAATTCAGGTAGATATTTTTTTGATAATGACTTGATTAAAGAAAATGTATCATACCAGCTTTCTGTTTCAAGCGAAGGTTATTTATCTACAAATTTTGCGCAATCAACAATTGGAATCAAGGAATCTCTTAATTTGGTACAAGATATACTGTTAGAAGCAACTTTGAAAGAAATTGTGCTGCCAAAAATTGAGTATGATTACAATAGTGCACAGTTGAGAAAAGAATCTAAGGAGGCTCTCAATGCTTTAATCACTGTTCTTATTGAAAACCCTAATGTTGTTGTTCAATTACGTTCTCATACAGATAACAGAGCTGGAGATGATTTTAATATGGAATTATCGCAAAGAAGAGCTCAAATATGTGTTGATTATATGGTAGCCAAAGGAATTGAACCTGTAAGATTAATAGCGATTGGTATGGGAGAAAATGAACCATTTGTTATGGACGTTAAAGATGGAAAATTAAAGCTTGGCACATTATTAGACAATAATTTTATTGAAAAATTAAAAAGAAAGAAAGATAAAGAGAAAGCACATCAATATAACAGAAGAACTGACTTCAAGGTAGTACTTGATTCTTTTTATGATTCAGAATCTGACAAAGTTCTTCCTAACAAAAAGTAGCTTATTTAAAAAATAATAAAAGCGTCTCGAAGTAACTTTGTCGGGATGCTTTTTTTTTAAACTATTAATGAATAATAATAGATACAACTTAAGAGGAGTTTCTGCTGATAAAGAGGATGTTCATAATGCAATAAAGGGAATAAATAAAGGTTTATTCCCTAATGCTTTTTGTAAGATAGTACCTGATTACTTATCTAATGATGATGATTATTGTATAGTTATGCATGCGGATGGTGCTGGTACTAAATCTTCTCTTGCATATATTTATTGGAAAGAAACTGGCGATATTTCTGTATGGAAAGGTATTGCTCAAGATGCTCTAGTGATGAATATTGACGATTTATTATGTGTTGGAGCAACCGACAATATTTTACTATCATCTACAATAGGCAGAAATAAAAATCTCGTTCCAGGAGAAGTTATTTCAGCAATAATAAATGGGACAGAGGAAATACTTTCTGATTTAAGAGGTTTTGGTATAGATATTCGTTCAACTGGAGGCGAAACAGCCGATGTTGGTGATCTTGTACGAACAATTATAGTTGACTCTACAGTAGTAGCAAGAATGAAAAAAACTGACGTTATTACAAATAGTAATATTCAATCAGGTGATGTAATAGTAGGTTTATCCTCATTTGGTCAGGCTAGTTATGAAAGTGAATACAATGGTGGTATGGGAAGTAATGGTTTGACTTCTGCTCGTCATGATGTTTTTGCTAAGTATCTTTCAGAAAAGTATCCTGAAAGTTATGATTCATCATTTCCTGAAAGCTTAGTTTATTCTGGAAGTAAAAAGTTAACAGATACCTTAGATGGTTTAAGTGTAGATGTAGGTAAATTAGTTTTGTCTCCAACTAGAACTTATGCTCCTATCATCAAAGGGATTTTAGAAAAATATCGTAGTAATGTGCACGGTATGGTACATTGTAGTGGAGGGGCACAAACTAAAGTACTGCATTTTGTTGACGATGTACACGTCATAAAAGATAACCTTTTTGATATTCCACCTTTATTTGATTTGATTCAAAAAGAGTCTAACACGGATTGGAAGGAAATGTACAAAGTGTTCAACATGGGACATAGAATGGAGTTGTATGTTCCTGCAAAAATAGCAGATTCTATTATTGCTATCTCTAATTCTTTTGGTGTGGAAGCAAAAGTAATAGGTAGAGTAGAAGCCAATGACGGTAAAAAATTAACTATCATAAGCCCTTTTGGAGAATTTATATACTAAATGTTAGATAAGTTAGAAGCAATAAAAAATAGATTTGATGAAGTGTCAAAACTTATTGTTGATCCCAACATAATTTCTGATATGAAACAATATATCCAACTTAACAAAGAGTACAAAGATCTTCAGCCTATTATTGAAGCTTATCAGGAATATAAGAATATATTATCCAACATTGAGAATGCCAAAGAAATGTTAAAAGACGATGAGATGAAAGAAATGGCAAAGACGGAGTTGGATGAATTGACGTCTAAACAAGAAGAATTAGAGGAAGAAATAAAAGTTTTACTTATTCCTAAAGATCCTGCTGATTCTAAGAATGCGGTTGTAGAAATTCGTGCTGGAGCAGGTGGGGACGAAGCTAGTATTTTTACTGGTGATTTATATAGATTATATTCCAATTATGCTAGTTCTAAAGGATGGAAAATTGAAGTTGTGGATGTAGCAGAGGGAACATCTGGAGGTTATAAAGAAATCATCTTCAATGTAAAAGGAGAAGATGTTTATGGTACGCTAAAATTTGAATCTGGTGTTCATCGTGTACAAAGAGTTCCTCAGACTGAAACACAAGGAAGAGTACATACTTCAGCGGCATCGGTTGTGGTTATGCCAGAGGCTGAAGAGTTTGATGTTGAGATTAAAGATAGTGATATCAGAAAAGATACTTATTGTTCTTCAGGGCCTGGCGGTCAGTCCGTTAATACAACTTATTCGGCTGTTAGATTAACTCATATTCCTACTGGTGTGGTTGCTCAATGTCAAGACCAAAAATCGCAACACAAAAATTACGATAAGGCACTCAAAGTATTACGTTCACGTATTTATGAAATAGAATTGCAAAAACGATTGGAGGAACTATCAGGACAACGTAAATCAATGGTTGTTACTGGAGACAGGTCGGCAAAAATAAGAACCTATAATTATCCACAAGGACGAGTTACGGACCATCGTATTGGTCTTACTCAGTATAATCTTTCTAATGTAATGGATGGTGAAATTGATAAATTCATTGAAGAACTGCAGTTAGCAGAAAATGCAGAAAGACTAAAAGAAGGAACCACTAACGACAACTGAAAATGACTAGAGAAGATTTATTTGAGCAAATACAAAAGAAACAATCATTTCTATGCATAGGTTTAGACACTGATTTGCAAAAAATCCCATCTCATCTTCTTAATTCAGACGATCCAATCTTTGAGTTTAATAAGCAAATAATAGATTCTACTCATGATTTATGTGTTGCCTATAAGCCTAATATAGCTTTTTATGAAAGTATGGGGGCAAGTGGTTGGAATAGCTTAAAAAAGACCCTAGAATATATTCCTAAAGAGATTTTTACAATTGCTGATGCCAAACGAGGGGATATTGGAAATACTTCAAAAATGTACGCCAAAACCTTTTTTGAAACTTATAATTTTGATTCAGTTACTGTTGCACCATATATGGGGTCAGACTCTGTTAAGCCTTTTTTGAACTTTGATGGAAAGTGGGCTATTGTCTTGGCTTTAACGTCAAATCAAGGGGGCTTAGACTTTCAATTCCTTAAAGATGAAGATAACGATATGTTATATCAAAAGGTGCTTAAAAAAGTTCAAACTTATGGACAGAACATCATGTTTGTAGTTGGAGCTACTAGAGCAGAAGCCTTGAAAGAAATACGTAAGATAGCACCTGACAACTATCTTTTGGTCCCTGGTGTAGGCGCCCAAGGAGGAAGTCTAGAAAAGGTTGCCGAATTTGGAATGAATTCACAATGTGGTTTATTGGTTAACTCTTCAAGAGGTATTATTTACGCTAGTTCTTCTGAAGACTTTGCTAATAAAGCTAGAAAAAAAGCTCAAGAGATAAGAAATATGATGAGCAGTATACTTAAAAAAGCATTACTTGTTTAATAATTTTCACACAATTTTTATAGTTGATAAATAATGACTAAATACCTAATCATTTTTGTAATAATTGTGTTTCCCCTTAATTTATTAGGTCAAAATAAATTTACTGTAAGTGGATTTGTAAATGATAATGAAAATGGAGAATCTTTGATAGGTGTAAATGTAATAGTAAAAGAAAATCTTATTGGAACTGTATCAAATACATATGGCTTTTATAGTCTTACTTTACCAGAAGGAACTCATGAAATTTCGTATACGTACATAGGTTTTGAAATTTTTAAAAAAACAATCAATCTAAACAAAAATATATTATTAAATGTTGATTTAATATCTTCTGCTACGGAAATTAGTGAAGTAACTATTGTTGCTGAAGAAACTTTTGTTGAGCGAGCACAAACAAGTGTAGTAGAAGTTCCTGTCCAGCAAATTAAAAATATTCCAGCATTATTGGGTGAGGTAGATGTGTTGAAGGCTATCCAATTGTTACCTGGAGTTCAATCTGGAGGTGAGGGTACAAGTGGATTTTATGTCAGGGGAGGAGGTCCTGATCAAAATTTAATTCTACTTGATGGAGTCCCTGTTTATAATGCATCACATTTATTTGGTTTTTTTTCTGTATTCAATGCAGATGCTATTAAAAATGTGAGGTTAACTAAAGGGGGTTACCCAGCTCGTTTTGGTGGTCGTTTGTCGTCAGTTCTTGAAATAGATATGAAAGAAGGTAATCGAAAGAAAATCGAAGGCGAAGGCAGCTTAGGAATAATTTCTTCAAAACTGACGTTACAGGGGCCAATAATAAAAGACAAATCATCATTTATTATTTCGGGAAGAAGAACTTACATAGATATTTTAGCACAACCATTTATAAGAAAAGCCAATGAAGGTAATCCTGCCGGATATTATTTTTATGATTTAAATACTAAGTTAAATTATAAATTTTCTGAAAAAGATAGAATTTATTTAAGTGCATATTTAGGAGAAGATAGGTTTTATTTGTCTGAAAGTGAAAGCGAAAATTTTTTAGATCAAAACTTAAGTTATGAATCTACTTATGAGAATGATTTCGGATTAGACTGGGGTAACATAACATCTTCATTGAGATGGAATCATCTTTTTTCAAATAAACTATTTGCTAATACAACATTAACTTACAGTAAATATCAATTTAACACATTGTATGATAGCAGGAGTTCAAGTTCTTCTTTATATGATTTTATTGCTGACACTACGCATTTTAATTATTTTTCTGGTGTCAATGATTTTGGAGTAAAAGTTGATTTTGATTATTTACCTAATCCTAATCATTATGTTAAATTTGGTTTAAATTACGTTCGTCATAGATTTTTTCCTGGTTCATTAGATTTGTATTTAAGCACATTTGAAAGAGATTCTCTTGGAATAGAAAATTTACAAGTACCAATTGATACTACCTTCAATTTTTCTAAATCATTAGAAAGTAATGACGCCTTTTTTTATATTGAAGATGATATTAAAATTAATGATCAATTGAAGGTAAATGCAGGAATTCATGTTGGTTATTTTAATACAAATAATAAATCATACTATTCACTTCAACCGAGATTTTCATCTCGTTTTTTAATTAATAAAGATTGGTCAGTTAAAGCATCTTATGCTGAAATGCAACAAAATATACATTTACTAACAAGTAGTGGAGTAGGATTGCCAACAGATATTTGGGTGCCAAGTACTGACACTATTCCACCTCAGTATTCTAAACAACTCGCTTTATCTGCTAATAAAAACTTTTTGGATGGTTTATTAGAATTAAGTATCGAAACATACTATAAATCAATGAATGACTTAATTACTCTAAAGCCGGGAGCTGAAATTATTGGATTTGATGATTGGAAAAATAAAGTGGATACTAATGGAATCGGTAGATCATATGGTGCTGAGTTATTTATTCAGAAGAAAAAAGGAAAAACAACAGGTTGGATAGGCTATACACTTTCTTACAGTGAAAGAAAGTTTGAAGAAGTTAATTTTGGAAAATGGTATCCTTATAAATTTGATAGAAGGCACGATTTTTCTTTAGTTTTATCACATAAATTTTCAGACAACTTTGATATTGGATTAACTTGGGTTTATGGAACAGGTAATAATATGACTTTTATTGAGGCAAGATATCCATCAGTTAATGTAAGTGGCAATATAAATGGTATAAATGAAGATAACGTTAGTGAAATCGAATATTATCCAACAAGAAATAATCTAAGATTACCATCATATCATAGATTGGATATAGGCTTCAACTTTAATAAAAAGACTTCGTGGGGTAATAGAACAATTTCGATAGGTGCCTATAATGTCTATAATCGAAAAAATCCTTTTTTCTTATCTGTAAATGATAAAATGCAATTACAAGATGGTGTATTAGTTGATACAAGAGTTGTACAACAAACTTCTTTATTTCCTGTAATTCCTTCAATTTCATATAAATTTAAATTTTAGAATTATGAAAAATTTTTTTTGTCTCATAGTAGTAATAGTATTGTTAATTTCTTGTGAAAATTTACAAACCGTTGTTGATATAGATTTGCCGACTCATGAACCTAAATTAGTTGTTAATTCTGTTAATCAAGTTGGAAAAAAGTGGATAGCATATGTAAGTAATTCACAAGCTCCTTTATCAAATGGGAGTTTTGACTTTTTAAGCGACGCATTAGTTTTATTGATTTATAATGAAAATATTGTTGACACTTTAGCCTTTAATGATTCAAAAAACAGATATGAGTCTAATTTAATTGTACAACAAGAATCAAATTTTGATATGCGCATTTCACATCCAATGTATAATACATTGAATGCTAGCTTATATCCATTTCAAAAAATAATTATAAAATCATTTACTGATTTACAATATTTATCTTCTGAAACCACATCACTTAAGTTTACAATTGACGATCCGCTATCTTCAAATTATTATATGATTGGATTGAAGGCATTTTTAAAGAATGATAGTACAACATTGGATTATGATTATTTAGAAAGAGAAAAGGACCGAATATATTTTGATAGTGATAATCCATCAATTAATCAAGGGCAATTATTAGGTGGAAAAGTCCTTTTTGATGATAAATTGTTTAATGGTTCATCAAAAGAATTTAATTTAACATTTGATAGTTATTATAATATTGAATCTGATTCGATTCTTTTAAGTTTATGGAGTGTAGATTATGCATTTTATAATTATTTTAGTACTAAGATTATTCAATCAAATAATGGGAATAATCCAATTTTTAATTCGGAGCCTGTTAATGTATACAATAGTTTTTTAGATGATGAAGGAAAAATTAACGGATACGGCATTTATGCTGTTTCATCTATAGATAGTGTGATTATTTATCCTAACTAGTTTCATATGATTTATTTGTACAGACATCAAAAGATAAAAAATGTTTAAATTGCGTAAAGCTTATGATATCATTAATAAAAATGAAAAGTTTCATTAATTTTTTTGAAAAACAATTTTTTGGTGTTAGCGCATGGTGGGCTAGTAAATTAGGATTGAAACCTTCATTTGTTCGCTTATTTTTTATTTATTTTTCTTTTGTAAACTTTGGTACACCTATTGTTTACTTAAGTATGGTTTTTATATACAGAGTAAGAAATCATTTTAAATATCGAAAAAGACCAAGTGTTTTTGATCTTTAGAGAAAAAGAAGAATATTTGTTTTGTAATTAAACATTTATATTGGTGTCATTTAATTTTTATTGATTAAAGTTTATTCCTTTATAATAATTAATAATATGTTATTTAAATAGTACTATAAGTTTGAACTAGATTTTAAAAATATGATTGAAAAAAAAATATTAGGCGTCTGTGCGTGGCTCTCTAAAAAATTTGAGCTTGATGTTACGGGAATTAGATTGTTATTTGTAATTGCAACTATATTAGGTCTTGGATCTCCAATTTTAATTTACTTTATTATTTATTTGGTTAAACCCAAAAGTTAGTAATTTAATGAGTTGTACTATTTTAATCACAGGAAGTAATGGTCTGCTTGGACAAAAGTTAGTTCATTTATTAAAAGAAAAATATAATGTCATAGCAACTTCTTTAGGTTCGTGTTTAATTTCTAATCAATCAGGCTTCATTTATCAAAGTTTAGATATTACCAATGAATATGGCATTAGAAAAATATTTAATATGTATAGACCTAAATATGTAATAAATACTGCGGCGATGACTAATGTAGATGCTTGTGAGGATTATAAAGATCTGTGTGACGATATAAATGTTAAGGCTGTAGGCTATATATCCAAAGAATGCGAAAAATATAATTCACATTTAATTCATATATCAACAGATTTTATTTTTGATGGTAAAAATGGTCCATATGATGAAAATGATGATGCTAATCCACTAAGTTATTATGGTCTATCAAAATGGAAATCAGAGCAAGTCTTACTAAAATCTAGTTGTAAGTGGGCTATCTTAAGAACCATAATTCTTTATGGTACTGCTGAAAATTTAGAAAGAAATAATATTGTTCTTTGGGCAAGAAAAGCATTAAAAGACGGTCAAGAGTTGAATATAATTGATGATCAATTTCGTTCTCCAACCTTAGCTGAAGATTTGGCAAAAGCATGTTATTTAGTTATTGAAAAAGAAGCTATTGGCGTATACAATACTTCGGGCAAAGACATAATGAGTATATATGAAATGGTGAAAAGAATGGCCGACTTTTATCAATGTCATAAATCTAAAATAAATAGAATATCTTCAGCCACTTTAAATCAAAAAGCAAAACGTCCGCCAAAAACAGGATTTATTTTAGATAAAAGTATCAAAGAATTGGGCTATAAACCTCATTCTTTTGAAGAAGGATTAAACTTGTTAGAAAAACAACTCAATTAATAATATCAATTATACTCAATATGAAACGCATTATATTTTTGTTATCATCTATACTAATTACAAATTCAGCTTTTGCCCAAGAATCAAAAAACTTAGGAGATAGAATCAACGATTTCTTTGTCCCTATAGTAGATGTCATTGCTATGTTTATTTTTTGGGATCCTATTGCTGCTATGGGTTTCGATATAGGCACTTCAATTCCAATTGTTGTAGTTTGGTTAGTGTTTGGCGCATTA